>Ga0116129_1000141_pt1 | contig 51869 bp, 38 predicted proteins | sample June2015DPH_17_2_FD_89732 | JGI IMG/M metagenome (GOLD analysis project Ga0116129, IMG submission 89732) | Peatland microbial communities from SPRUCE experiment site at the Marcell Experimental Forest, Minnesota, USA - June2015DPH_17_10 | ecosystem: Environmental > Terrestrial > Soil > Wetlands... | reverse complement strand
TCCGAAGTTGGTTGCCAGCCCACACAGAAGGTGTTTTGGGCCGCCGATGAACGCGGATAAACGCCGATAAATAAAGCATAATTCTTATCGGCGTTCATCGGCGTTTATCGGCGGCCAATGCCTTTTTTCGATTTTTGGTCTCTGCCTTCCCGTGTGAATGATGCTCGCATCACAAAACAAAGCATTATGGAAATGTTTTATCGAAACGTTATACTAGTGGGGACTGGCTTTCCCGCGGCATCCAGCACCCGGCCGGAGATCTTGCCGCTCTGGTACATTTCGATCTCAAGGCGCACCTGATCGGCCCCGCCGGCAACCTGGAACGTGACCCATGGAGGATCGTGAGCGGGCCAGAAATTGGGGACCTCGTGATACACCGTGTAAGTGCCCTCTTTAGCGGCCTCTATGCGAAAACGGCCGTTGCCGTCGGTGGCGCCCGCGTAGACAAACTGCCCGGACTGCAGGAACTTCAGCGGAACGTCGGGGATTCCGGCGCCGGTGGAAGCGTTGACCACGCGCACTTCGACGGCTTGATCGGCAAGGGCGGCCGCGGTCAGAATCGACGTGGCTATCGACGTGGCTATCGATGCGGCTAAGATCAAGCGCAGCATGTGAATATGATACGCGTATGCCTGCTACCGCCGTTGTTGCGCCTCGCGCAGCCACTGCGCCATCTTCTCGTCCTTCTTAGCGTAAGATGCCCAACCCTCGGCAGTAGCGCCCCATCGATAGTCGACGATGGTCATGTCGATGCCGCGGTCGATGAGGAATTGCATGGCTTCGTAATTTTTGTGGAACACCAGCTCATGCAGGATGCTGGCGGGTTCATGGGAGCCCCAGTTCGTGTTGATATCGGCCCCGTGACAGAGAAGAAAGTCGGCGACCTCAAAGTGGCTGTTGAGCGCTGCCCAGGCGAGCGCGGTGTCGAGAACCTGCTGTACACTGGGCTCGCCCCATTGCAGATTTCCACGGGTGTAGGCGCTGTTAGCGGGAAAATGATTCGCGAGGTCGCCCAGTGCAGGCTTGCCCGCCGCGTCGAACCAGCGTCTTACGCGTGCGAAGTCCCCGTTCCCGGCTGCGTGTGGCAGATCGTCGGGCAGGCGCCAGATCCGCAGCAGCATCGGTAGCAGATGGCTCTTCGCATAGGTGAACGCGAATTCGATGGCCTGCGATGGCGGCGGCACGCGACTGCGCAACACAGCGGGATCGAGATCGAGAAGAGCGGTAATGAAAGCCGGGCGGTCGCGCAGCACCGCCTTCTCGATCAATCCGACCTGGAATTTCACGCATGCCTCTGCCAGCATCCAGGCTTCGCGCCGCAATCCGTCGACGAAGGCTTCGAGGTCGCCATCGTTCTCCGCGCGGACCACCTGTCGCATGACAAAAGCCTGCCAGGGCCCGGCTGGGTCGGCGTTGGTGAAGGCGAGCGTCTCACCTTCCGCCATCGTGTATTGGACAAATGCAGCACGTCCCGGCCCGCCATCTATCCGCCTTCCCAATTCGGCGTCGAGCCTGATGGACCCATCGAGCAGCAGCGCCGCTGCGGTCGCGTGCTGGAAACGGCAGGCACAGAGGAACGCTTCGTTCACTGCAGCAAGATGATCGCCATTCGTATCGAGACATGCCCGAACGCCATCGACGTCGCCGAGCGCGGCAAAGAACTTGACCGATGGGGGAAGAAGGCCTCTGCGGTGGAATAGATCGAGCAATCCCTTTGCGCGGGAAGCGATGAGGCCATCGCATACTGGCGGCGCGACCACTGCGCCGGCATCGATCAGGACCTCGGCGCATGCCGCGCGCGTGTACTGCCGCTCGCGGGACGGGTCGAAGCTGTCGCCGAAGGAATCAGCAGCCATCCCGAGCAATCCGCCGTCGTTTTCATCCGCCCTCCAGGACAAGAGGCCCGGGTATTCAGCCAACAGTTGCCGCAGACCTTCGACGTCGTTGTCATGGATGCGCCGGTGGGCTAGGGATCCGGCCCACTCGAGTCCCTTGCCCAGGCGTTGGTTTACTTCCTTAAGCAGGTCCTGCCAGCCTGGAAACCCATATTCGCGCGCCAGCACCAGCTGGGCGTCCCGTTGTGACAACGGCAGCTCGGCTTGCGGCAACTGAGCACGGGCCCGGGCGATGGCAACTGCATCGCCGGCAGCGATTTCGCGCGCCAGTTGCTTGGCTTGTTTGCGCAGGGACTCCAGGGAGGGACGAGGGGGAAGCTTCGATGTGGACACGGCGATCTCCTTTCAAGCGCCTGTGACCCGCTGATACAGGCTGAAAGAAGACGCAGAGCACGCCGTCTCAATCGAAACAGGTGGGATTTGTTCCCTTGCCGCGGGCCGGTGGCGCCCTGACGCACTCTGCCGCTAGTATCCGCAACTTGCCGCGCGACTGTCAACCGGATTTACGGGACCAGCTGTTTCGGAAAAGTGGCTTCCGACGCTCACGCGTAGCGTTCGTAGCGGCAGCGGCTTCGGCGCGCCGCACTTCCGGCAACCTTATTGGATGAGTGGCAAGAACCGGAGAACCGGAGGCTGGGCCGCAGGCGCCGTTACCCGGCGACCCAGACCATATATACCCTACCAAGGGTAGTCACCAATCCCGGAGGTCCCGCGCCCTAGACAAGTGCGAGCCAACAAAAAGCGAAAGCGACTCGGGCTCGCAAACAAGGAGAAAACTTAAAAATGACGACGAAATCGCTGCTTCTCATCGGAACCCTGGCTCTGGCTGGCATCGCGAGCGCTAAGACCTACGACCTCACCCTTTCAGCCCCGGCGAACGCCGGCAGCGTCCAAATGGCCGCGGGCGCATACTCCGTGAAGGTTCTGGGCGGCTTCGCCTTCTTCACCAACGTGGATACCGGCAAGAAGTTCATCGCCCCGGTGAAAATGGAAGATACGGGCAAGAAGTTCGATGCCACTGCCGTAGACTGCAACACCAAGGACGGCGAAGATCGGATTACCGGCATCGAGCTCGGTGGTTCCAGCACGAAGCTCGAATTGGGCGAGTAATTTCCGGCGGACGCCGTAGGGCGGAACCGCTGGTCCGCGGCCGACTCCCGGTCTCCCCGGGTCGCGGACTGAGTCGGCTGGTCGAAAAGCGGGTCCAGGGGGACCCGCGCGGACCAGGGGGTCCGCCCTACAGCCCTGCAGCCGTTCGAGGGCGAACCATTGGCATGCACCGCGCCGCCCACCAATCAGGCGCGCCGCGCTAATTCCGGCCTGGTTCGCCCGTCCCCTCATATAACCTCTATCCCGCTCAGGTAAAATAGAGTTGAACTCCACCCACCTATTTTGCGTCTAAGCAGGTGATAGGAACAGCATGAGAGGACCGGCGTTGTGAAGGTTAAGTGGAAGATTATCATTACTCTGGGCGCCTTATTGGTAGCCGGAATCGGCGTATACGCCAGCACTGTATACAGCAAAAAGGGGTTGGTCACAGTGCAGACCGGCCAGGTGGTCCGCCAGGATCTCACCAGCCTCGTCACCGCTTCCGGTGAAATTAAGCCGAAGAACTACATCAATATCGGCGCCAACGCTCAAGGCGATATCACCGAGCTTCTGGTGAAGGAGGGCGACCGCGTCAGCAAGGGTCAATTGCTGGCTAAAATCGAGGATATCCAGCCCGCCGCCGACGTGGAGGCGCAGCGCGCCACGCTCACATCCGCCGAAGCCACATCGGCCGCTTCCGAGGCGGGCGTCAAAGCCGCCGACGAGAACATCCGCACCATGCAGGCCGCGCTCGAACACGACCAGGCGGATCTCGATCGCATGAAGGCCGACTACCAGCGGGCCGAGCAGCTCTTCAACGAAAAACTGGGCGCCAAGCAGGATTTCGAAATGAAGAAGTACACCTACGACGCTCAGGTGTCCGCCATAGTCGAGGCGCGGTCCCGCATCATTCAGGCGCAGGCGCAGCGCGAACAGACCGCGGCGCAGCTTTCCGCCGCCCAGAAGCAGATCGCGCAAGCCAAGGCGGTCCTGGTGCGTTTCGACGACATTCTGCGCAAGCACAACGCCTACGCACCCATCAATGGCGTGGTGACCAACCTGCCCGTGCGCATGGGCGAATCGGTGGTGCCCGGTATACAGAACTCCGAAGGCAGCACCATCATGACCATCGCCGATATGTCGGTGATCACCGCCGAGGTGAAAGTGGATGAGACCGATATCGTGAACATCCATCTGGGCCAGGTGGGCGACATCACCATCGATGCCATCCCCAACAAAACCTTCAAGGGCCATGTCACCGAAATCGGCAATACGGCCATTCTGCGCTCCACCGGCGTCGCCGCATCGCAGAGCGCTATCTCCAGCCAGGAAGCCAAAGATTTCAAGGTCGTGATCGCCATGGATAACCCGCCGGATGAAGTTCGCCCGGGCCTGTCTTGCACTGCCAAGATCACAACCGCGGTGCGGCAGAACGCGCTCACTATTCCCATTCAGGCTCTAACAGTGCGCCAGAAGGGCGACCTGGAGCCGCAGCCCGCGCCCGGCGCCGCCCCGAAGACGCCGGTGAAGCTCACTCCTGCCCAGGAAAAAGCCCGCAAAGAAGAAGTACAGGGCGTCTTCGTGGTGGAAAATAACAAGGCCGTCTTCCACAAGGTGGATACCGGCATCACCGGCGCCACCGATATTGAAGTGCTCAGCGGCCTCAAAGAGAGCGACCAGATTATCACCGGCACTTATCAGGTGATTCGTACCATCCGCAATCAGGCCGACGTCAAGATCGATAACAAGCCGCCGGTAGTAACTACCACGACTTAGTATACTGACTAACAGCGAGAATCCACTTCATGGCAACAGCGGTGGCAGAACGGGAACTGCTTGAGCGCGGCGAGCGTCTCAAGCGCGAAGGCGTGGTGATCCGCACTTATGACATCTGGAAGACCTATGTCATGGGCGATCAGGAGATACACGCTGTCTCAGGCGTGGATCTCGAAATCAAGCGCGGCGAATATGTCGCCATCATGGGCCCGTCCGGCTCCGGTAAGTCGACGCTGATGAATCTGGTTGGCTGCCTGGATACGCCCAGTAAGGGCCAGTATTACATCAACGGCCATCTGGTCAGTGAACTGAGCGACGACGAGCTGGCCCGCATACGCAACAAAGAAATCGGGTTCGTTTTCCAGACCTTTAACCTGCTGCCGCGCGCCAGCTCATTGCATAACGTGGAATTACCGCTGATTTATGCGGGCATCTCTTCCAAGACGCGCATCGAGATGGCCAAGACCGCCATGCGCCAGGTGGATCTGGAAAACCGCATGGACCACAAGCCCAACGAGCTTTCCGGCGGCCAACGCCAGCGCGTAGCTATCGCGCGGGCATTAGTCAACAACCCGTCTATCCTGCTGGCAGACGAACCTACCGGCAACCTGGATACAGCCACCGGTAATGAGATCATGGCATTGTTCGATAAGCTCCACCAGAAGGGCAACACCATCGTGCTCGTAACTCATGAACATGACGTCGCGTTGTATGCCCATCGCATAGTTACCATCCGCGACGGGAAGATAGAGCGGGACGAGAAGACGCCGCGGGCCGCGGAGTAATTAGAGCACTTTCGCCATCATTACCAGAAACAGAGCCTGGTCGTGGCTGATGCCCAAGCGGCCCACGACTACCTTTTGGCCTGCTTTGATGTCCAGATCGGTTTGGATTCCTAAGTCCTGATAGTTGAATTGGTCCCCCCCGCCGCCCGTTGGCACTGGCACGCGGTACACGGAATTCATCCTGTCGATCCGCACGGTGCTGCCGTCGCTCTCGACGCTGATCGAACCGATTCTCAGGGAACTGATGACGGAAACCGGCCGAGTCCCGATCTGAAACGAACCACCCGAGCTCGTCGTGCTGACGGATTGGCCCGTCCGCGTGCGGAACGTCAATACGTCCAGCAAGCCGTAGCTCTTGAATGGAAACGTGCTCTTCAATTGGGTTGCAACGTCGTCCAGGTCTTTTGGAACAGGTGATCCGGCTGCCGTGGCGGAGTCTGTCGCTACCAGCAGAAAGACCGTCATTTCGATGTTCTTGGGCAGCGCCGAGGGCACATCCAGCTTTTGAATCGCATCTTCAATCGCGCGCATAGCCTCGGGCGTGGCCTCTATCGCCAAAGCATGCATCTCGGCATTCTGGTGCACTGAGGCGTCGAACACTTGCAGCAGGTTCATCAACTGGCTGGGGTCCGCGTATTTCAGAATGAATAGCCTCTGTACCTGCGGTTTCTTGGGCGCCGTATCGCCTTTTTTGGTATCCTGCGCGGCCAGCGATACAGCCGCGGCCAGCACTAATGCAATCCACATCCGTTTCATCGTCACTCTCCTGTAATCCAATAAATCACCACATTCGGATCGTTCGTCACCAGCTTCACCACCAGATGCTCCGGCACAAGCGGACCAACCACGCGATACGCCGCATTGTGGGGCAGGCGCTTCCGCCTGCCAATCACGCGGCTCACCGACGCGGATTGCAGCCCTGGCGGCCGGCCGTCATGCCCGGCTTGGGCGACCGTGCGATTGGCAGGCGGAAGCGCCTGCCCCACGGTTTGACGCTGAGCCAGATGCTTCGGCCAGAACGCCGCCAGCAACATCGCCGCCACCGCGGCCGCCGCAAACCCGTACGGCCAGAATCCCCGCCACCACGGCCGCCGCTCCGCTGCGAGTTGAGACAACACGCGCGCCCGCACCGCCGCGAAGTGCGCCTCTGGAATCGCCTCCCGATGCGCTTCGCGTAACATCTCCAACGTCTCTTCGAATCCGCTTTCTTCCCGATCGCTATTCATGACTGCCTCCGCCCGCGCGGCGAAAAATACCGCTCCACGAAATCGTGCACCTTCGCCCGCGCCTTCGAGACCTGCGAGCGCACGGTGGCTTCGCTCGATCCCAGTGCGCGCGCCACTTCCTCAGTGGAAAGCCCCTCCAGATCGCGCAATACCAGCGCCGCGCGCTCCTTTTCCGGAAGCATGCGCAGGCTCATCTCAAGCACGCGCCGGCGTTCCGCCTGAGTCAGGCTTGTCTGCGGATCCATACCACCGGCGACAAGATCGCCGGCGCTACTTTCCGGCTCCGTCGCCGGTTTCCGCCGCCTCAGATCGTGGCACGCATTCACGGTCACGCGGTAAAGCCACGCGGGCAGCGCATTCGCAGCCTGCACTTTGCTCAGGTTCTTGTAGAGCCGCAGAAACACCTCTTGCGAGATGTCCTGCGCATCCTCCATTTTTCCCGTCAACCGCAGCGCCGTCCCCAGCACCAGGCGCTCATGCTGGCGCATCAACAGCTCGAAAGCCGCCAGATCGCCGGCGCGCGCGGCCGCCATGGCATCCCGGCGCTCATCCGGTCCCTCCATCGCCGCCACCGCCGCCATCAATGCCATCTACCTAAGGAAACTGCGGCGGCGGCGAAAGTGTGTATATCATTTTGCTTGAGGGGCGCATCGTTCCCTTAACGGTCGCGATTCTCGCGCGCGCCTCAGAAAAACCTCTTTTAGGTCTTTACAAGAATACCCCGCCGGGTATATGCTGATCGAGGGTGGCAATTAGCCGCTTCCACAATTCCAGCAGAAAGGAGGCCCATTGATGTCTGATGGCAGCGGTAGTCTGCAGCGGTGCGACGAAGTGTGCGGTTCCGAGTCAGCCGAGCCTCCCTCTTCCTACAGCCTTCCACGGCTGTAGCTTTTTCAAAACACGATTCGCTGGGCGAGCGGTTCTCCAACAGGCCTTGGAACAACGCCGTGAGCTGGACCATCATCGTGGTCTTATTTGCGCCCTCGCTCGTGCTGGCCGCCAAGTGGTTGCGCCTAAGTTATTTCCAGCCGGTTAAGCAGGAGTTAGTCATGGTTATCGAGAACACAATTGAGGAACGCGAATTTCGAGTAATTCACCCGCTGGATGACGTCGTGGAGCAGAAGGTTGAGACCACGCATCTCGGTTCCATCCGCATGATTCGGGCGGTCCCGTTATCGCTGCTGGCTCTGCGCGGGTATCCGATGGTCATGATGTTGCTGGTGTTGTATCACGTGCTGGATCTCGCAGGCGCATTCGGCAAGCTATAGCTTCTTATACAACCCTATTATTAACAAACGGTTACAAGGATTTCGGCGGCCGCGAAGTAGACTGGGTATTCCACCCGCAACACCGCGCGAGAAAAGAAAACTGATGTTGGCCAATCGATTACTGCTGGAAATCTTGCCGCGCACCGCCCGCGCCCTGCCGATGCTGTGCCTCTGCCTGAGCTTGAACTCCTGGGCCCAGGAGCCAGCGCAGCCGCCGCAGAATCCGCCCGCCCCGGTGGACCAGACTCCAGCGCCTGCGAACAGCCCGACGCCCGACCAGCCGCCGGCGCCCGAGCGCTGGAATTTCTTCTTCCAGGCGACGTCGATCGGTCAGTATCATGGCACTTTCTACTCGCCCTACTCCGGTCCGTTCAGCCTTCAGGATTACCCAGAGCGCGATGTTTCGCTCACCACCACGCTGTTTTTCGCTTTTAGCCCGTTTGAGAACACCCTGTTCGTCTTCGACCCGGAGATCGCCGGCGGCCGCGGTTTCAGCGGCGTGAACGGCCTCGCGAACTCGTCGAACGGCGAGTTGCCGCGCGTCGCCACGGCCACGCCGAAGCCTTACATAGCTCGCCTCTACCTCTCGCACGATTTCGGATTCGGAGGCGAGATGGAATCCGTCGAGAGCGATGAAAACCAGTTGGCCGGCGAGCGCTCCGTGGACCGGTACACCATCACCGCGGGACGCTTCACGCTGACCGACTTTTTCGACGACAACCGCTACTCGCACGATCCGCGTTCCCAATTCATGGGCTGGGGCGTGATGTACAACGGCGCGTGGGATTATCCCGCGGACGTTCGCGGCTACGACTGGGGCATCGTGCAAGAGCTCCACACCCGCGACTGGAGTTTTCGATATGGCATCGCCGCGGAACCGAGGGTCGCGAACGGATCGCAATTCGACCGGCGCTTGTTCCGCGACCACGGCCAGGTCTTTGAAGAGGAGCGGCGCTATTCGCTGGGCGCGCATGGGGGCGCGATCCGTTTGCTCGAGTACGGTAATCGCGCCGATGCGGGCAATTATGCCGAGGCGTTGAAGCTCGCGGAAGCTACCGGAACGGCTCCGTCCGTGGTGGCGACCCGGCGCCCCGGCACGCTGAAATATGGATTCGGCATCAGCATGGATCAGGAAATCGCCAAGGACATCGGCGTTTTTGCGCGTCTCGGCTGGAACGACGGAAAGACGGAAAGTTTCGCGTTCACCGCCATCGATCGCCTGGCGACCGGGGGCATTTCCTTTAACGGCCCTCGATGGCGCAGGCCCTTCGACACCGTCGCGACCGAGCTCACGGTGAGCGGGCTCTCCGGCGTCCACGCGCTTTACCTGGCGCGCGGCGGCTACGATTTTCTGATCGGCGACGGGCGCCTGCAATATGGGCCGGAATACGTATGGGAGTCGTATTACCAAGCCCGGCTCTTTCCGGGATTCTTCACCAGCCTGGATCTGCAGCACGTGAACAATCCCGCCTACAATCAGAACCGCGGACCAGTTTGGATTTACTCGCTCAGGCTTCACATGGAGTTCGGGAAGAACACCTTCACCAAGAGCGCTACTCACTAATGTGGGGCAGCCAATCATGGCTGCAAAGCTGGCCACCACCCAGGGACGCGTATCTCGGATCGACAAAGATGATGCGTTACGCCATGGAAGGAAACCGCCGTATACGGCAAGTACGTACGGTGGTGTGGGAGGACGGGCCGCGTGGCCCCTCCAACCCGATCCAACAGCGCCTTTCAGCCGGCTCCTGACCCGTGTGAAAACTCGCGCCCGGCCTGAAAAGCCGCAGCTGTTCACGGTGCGAAGCCCACCTCCGTCAGCACAATTCCCAAAGCCCGCGCGTCACCCGGAGCGAAGAATGTACGGTCGACGTCGATTTCCACCGTCGCCGTCGCGCCCGCAGCCTGCACCGCCTGCGATTCCAACGTGTACGGTCCCGGCTCGGAGTAGACGCCCGAAGCCACTTCGCGGCCATCGAGCAGCAGCCGCACCGTGCGCGGCGGCGACGCATTCTGCACGTAAAAAACCACTCGCAGCTTGCGCGGGCCCGGCGGACTCTTCAGCGCCACCACGCCGCTCTTCCCCATCCAGCGGTCGGCATAAATGCCGCTGACAATCTGCTCGTCCGCTTCCGGCGCCTTCATCGGCAGGTATTCGAGAGTGACGTGCCGCTCGCCGATTTCCGCCGCACGGATCCGGTCAATCGGGCCGTCCGATATCCCGAACGGCCAGAGCCCCGCCGAGGAAGACGAAAATCCCGAGTGCGAGCCAAGCCCGATGATGCGCAAAGGAATCGCCGAGCCAATCTCCGCTTGCGCGATGGTAGTGGCCTGGCCGCCGCCTCCGACGAAGGAGACATCGCTCGAATGATTGAGCTCGCTGCTCACTACAATGTCGCCGGGCCGCAGCGTCTGCGTCTTCACCAGCGGCAGCCCGCCCTGCGCGGTCAGGTAATAGCGGTAGCCCCAGTCGCCGTCCACCCAAACGCGATGCCCCGCAGTCTTGGCGGGCAGCGATGCCGCAAACCGGCGATAGCCGTCCCAGTGCTGGTAGTTCATGGCGGCGAGGCCCAGGCTGAGAGCCATTTGCGCCGCGAAGCCGAGGGCCAGCCAGCGGCTGCGCATTCGCGAAACCAGCAACGCCACCGGCGCGGCGATCGGCAGCAGGTAGCGCGCCGATCCGGCGAAGAATACCACCACTGCGCCCGCGAAGAAGATGGCGATCCAAGCCAGCAGGAACTGCGTATCGCGATCGCGCCGCCAGCGCCACGCGAGCACGGCCGCGCCCGGCAGCAGGGCAGGGAACACGATGAAGCAGAAGTGGATCGTCAGCGCGACGGCGTTGCGCAGTTTGTTTTCCAGATCCTGAAAACCGTAGTGCGCGAAGTAACCGGAGAGGACGACCGCGGGTACAGCGCCCGTAGAAAGGCGTTCGAACACCTGAACGGCGCCAATGACAATCAGTGGAGTCAGGATCAGTACCGTGGGCCAGGCGCTTTCGCCTGCCAACCGCCGCGCCCGCCCCAACCACCAATAAGCCCCCAGCACCGGAATCAAAAACACCGCCTGGTAAGCCTCCAGCGACGCCAGCGCCATCGCGCCCGCCGCCAGCCACGCTCGTCCCGAGCAGAACAGCGCAATCGACGCCATCCAGAACGCCAGAAACGGAACGTCCGGCTCGAGCGAATTCCCGTTCACTACGAATGCCGGCACCGCGCAGAATAGCAGCGTAGCCCACAACGGATGCGGCGAGAAGCGTCGCGCCAGCGACCACATCGCCCACACTGCAATCGCCGAAAACACGACATACGCGGCATGAAACGGAATCTCCAGCACGCCTCCGAACGCCCCTACCAGCAGCGCCAGCGGCCATGCATTGAGCGGCGGGTGCGAGTGCCCGCGCAGATCTACATCGTCGCCGCGAAACACATAATGCGTATTCGCCGGATGCAGCGGGTCCACCTGCGCGTGCGCCGCCTCCGTAATGTAGATATCGTCGTCGCCCTGAATTGCCTGATTGAGAAATGGAATGCGGATCGCCAAAACCACAGCCAGGGCCAGCCACAGCCCCCAGCGCGATTCTACGCCGGCTTCCATCGCAGCACCGGCTTGCGCGCCGCGGTGACTTCATCCACGCGGCTGGTGCGCGTCCCATAAGGCGCGCCCTTCACCATCTGCGGATCGGCCTCCACCTCTTTGGCGATCGAGATCATCGCCTCGATGAACTGGTCGAGTTCCAGCTTGCTTTCCGTCTCGGTCGGCTCAATCATCAACGCGCCGTGAACAATCAGCGGGAAGCTCACCGTGTACGGATGGAATCCGTAATCGATCAGCCGCTTCGCCAGGTCTCCCGTGGAAACGCCCTGCTTCTTCTGGCGGTCGTCGCTGAACACCACTTCGTGCATGTTGGGCGACGGGTATGGCAAATCGTAATATGCTTCCAGGCCCTTGCGGATGTAAACGGCGTTCATCACCGCATCCACCGTAGCGTTGCGCAGCCCCGGTCCGCCATGCGCCAGGATGTACGCCAGCGCGCGCACCAGCACGCCGAAGTTGCCGTAGAACGCGCGTACCCGCCCGATGGATTGCTTGCGCTTGTAGTCGTAAGCCAGCTTCTTGCCCGTTTGCTTGATCCGCGGAATGGGCAGGAACGGCTCCAGCGCCTTCTTCACCGCCACCGGACCCGCGCCCGGCCCGCCGCCGCCGTGGGGCGTGGAAAACGTCTTGTGCAGATTGAGGTGCAGCACATCCACGCCGAAATCGCCCGGCCGCGCGATGCCCACCAGCGCGTTCATGTTGGCGCCGTCCATATAGAGCATCGCGCCCTTGGCGTGCAGAATTTCCGCCACGTGAATGATGTTCTCTTCGAACACGCCCAGCGTGTTAGGGTTGGTCACCATCAGCGCGGCCACGTCTTGATCCACCATCTTTTCGAGCGCGCTCACGTCCAGCACGCCGGCTTCGCTCGATTTGATGTTCTGGATAGCGTAGCCCGCCACCGTCGCCGTCGCGGGATTGGTTCCATGCGCCGAATCGGGAATCAGAATCTTCTTGCGCGGATTGCCGCGCTTCTCCAGCAGCGCGCGAATCAGCAGGATGCCCGTCAATTCGCCCTGCGCGCCGGCGCACGGCTGCAGCGTCACCGCGTCCATGCCGGTAATTTCCGCCAGGGCCGCCTCCAGGCGCACCATCACTTCCATGCACCCTTGCGCCAGCGACTCCGGTTGATAGGGATGCGCCCAAGCCAGCCCTTCGATGCGCGCCACCAGCTCATTGATGCGCGGATTGTACTTCATGGTGCACGATCCCAGCGGGTACATGCCGTGATCGATGGCGTAATTCCACGTGGAAATCCGCGTGAAGTGGCGGATCGCCTCCACCTCGCTCACTTCCGGGAAGCCTTCGATTTCGGCGCGCACATTCTCCGCGCCCAGCGCCTCGGCGGCGTCCACATCGGGCACATCGAGATCGGGAAGCTGATACGCCTTCTTGCCGGGCGAGCTGCGCTCGAACAGCAGCGCTTCGTTCTGCGAAAGGTGCTGCGTGACTTTCGTGATCATGCCAATTGCCCTTCCATTTCTCTCGCAGCCGCTTTCGCGCGTTCTATGAGTTCGTCCGGATCGAACCCGGTAAATTCAACGGTTAGTCCGTGATCGCTTTTGCCAAGGATCTTATAAACGCCAGCGGACACTTCTTCTGCTTCGAAGGCCCAATTCCAGAGAGCATGTACCGGTGTTCCCATGGCGTTTCTATAGCGCCTCCGCAACCGCGTCCATATCCGCGCGCCTAGTCATCTCCGTGGCGCAGAGCAGCACCGAATCCGCCAGTTCCGGGTAGAATCGCCCCAGCGCCAGCCCGCCAATGATCTTTTTCTTAAGCAGGGCCTTATTCCTCTCTTCCGGCTTCTCCACGCGCGCTACGAATTCGTTGAAAAACTTCCCGCTGAATCGCGGCCGCAATTTACCGGCCAGGTAATGCGCCTTCGCCAGGTTCTGTTGCGCCAGCTCGCGCAGCCCCTGCTTGCCGTAAACCGTCATGAATACCGTAGCCATCAGCGCAATCAGCGCCTGGTTGGTGCAGATGTTCGATGTCGCCTTCTCGCGCCGGATATGCTGCTCGCGCGTGGAAAGCGTCAGGCAGAACGCCCGGTGCCCGCGCGAATCCGTGGTCTGTCCCACCAGGCGTCCAGGCAACTGCCGGATCAGCTTCTCCTTCGTCGCGATAATGCCCGCGAACGGTCCGCCATAGCACGGTGAAATCGCGAACGACTGCAGCTCGCCCGCCACGATATCCGCATCCGCCTGCGGTTCCAGCAGCCCCAGCGACACAGCCTCGGTGAATATCAACACCAGCAGCGCGCCGCCCTTGTGCGCGATCTCCGCCGCCGCCTTCACCTGATCCACAATGCCGAAAAAGTTGGGCGACTGCACAATCACCGCGCCCGTCAACCCGTCCATCTTGCTTTCCAAATCTTCCAGGTCGATCGTGCCGGCGTCGGCCGAGTAGCCAAATTCCGCTACCGGCATTCCCTGATACTTGGCGTAGGTTTGCAACACCTGCCGGTATTCCGGATGCACCGATTTCGCAATCAGCACGCGCCCTTTATTGGTTGCGCGCACCGCCATCATGGCCGCTTCCGGAACCGCCGTCGAGCCGTCGTACATCGACGCATTGGCTACGTCCATGCCCGTCAACTGGCAGATCATGGTTTGGAATTCGAAGATCGCCGTCAGCGTGCCCTGCGAAATCTCCGCCTGATACGGGGTGTACGACGTCAGGAATTCGCCGCGCGAAACCACCGTATCCACCAGCACCGGCCGATAATGGTTGTACACGCCCGCGCCCAGGAACGACGCGTAGCCATTGGCGTTTTGCGCCGCGCGCTGGCGGAAATAATCGACAATTTCGTATTCGGAAATTCCCGGTGCTAGATCGAGCGGGCGGTTCAGCCGCACCGCTTCCGGCAAGTGATTAAACAGTTCTTCGGCGGACCCAACGCCAATCGCATCCAGCATCGCGCGGCGTTCGGAATCGGACTTCGGCAGGTAACGCAACTATTTTTCGGCTCCTACGTATGTTTGATACTCCGCGGCGGTCATCAGATTCTCAGCTTCCGCCGGCGCGCTCAACTTCAGCTTCACCAGCCATGCCGCACCGTGCGGATCTTCATTCAACTTCTCCGGCGCATCCGCCAGCAGGCCGTTGGTTTCGGTCACTTCGCCGCTGACCGGCGCGTAAACGTCGGAAACCGCCTTCACCGATTCCACCGACCCTAAGGCTTTGCCCTTTTCCAAATGCGCGCCCACCTTCGGCAGATCGACGTAAACGATATCGCCAAGCTCCTGCTGGGCGTGGTCGGTGATGCCGATAGTGCCGGTATCGCCCTCCACCAGGACCCATTCATGTTCCTTCGTGTAGCGGAAGTTTTCTGGATACATTGTCTATTTCGCTCGTTTGTAGAAAGGAGTTTCCACCGTCACCGCATCCACCGGCTGGTTGCGGACCATCACCTGAATGTTCCTGCCCGGTACGGCCTGCTCCACGGGCAGATAGCAAAGACCGATGTTCTTGCACAGCGTAGGCGACGGCCCGCCGCTGGTCACCCATCCCGCCGGCGCGCCATCCAGGTAAACCTCATACCCGTCGCGCCCGATGCCGCGGCCGCGCATCTCAAAACCAACCAGCTTGCGCGCAACCCCGCCATCCTTTTGCTTCACCAGCGTATCGCGCCCCACGAACTCGCCCTTATCCAGCTTGACGATCCAACCAAGATCGGCCTCGAGCGGCGAAATCGAGGCGTCGATTTCGTGCCCATAAAGCGCCATCTTAGCTTCCAGGCGCAGCGTATTTCTCGCGCCCAGTCCGCACGGCTTGATGCCGAATTCCGCCCCGGCGTCGATAATCTGGCCCCAGATGTTCACCGCTTCGCCCGGCGTCACATAAACTTCGTAGCCGTCCTCGCCGGTGTACCCGGTGTGCGCGATGCGCGCCGGAATTCCGCCGACGATGCCATCTTTGAACCAATAATACTTGATGGCCGCCAGATCCACGGGCGTCAGTTTCTGCAGCGTGGCGCGCGCATTTGGCCCCTGCACCGCGATCTGCGCATAGCGGCCGCTGGCGAAATCCACCTGCGCGTTGAAGCGGTTTTGCGAGCGGATATGCTCGAAATCCTTGTCCTGGTTCGAGGCGTTGACGCACAGGAAATAGTGGTCGTCTTCCACCTTATGCACCAGGATGTCGTCCACAAACCCGCCGTGTTCGTAGAGCAACCCGGAATAGTGCGCCTGCCCATGCTTCAGCTTCTGGACGTTGTTAGTAGTGATGAAATCCGTAAGCCTGGCCGCCTCCGGCCCATGGATTTCGATCTCGCCCATGTGACTGACATCGAAAACGCCAACCGAATTGCGGACGGCATTATGCTCGTCGATGATGCCGGAATATTGGACCGGCATATCCCATCCGCCGAAATCCACCATCTTGGCCCCGAGCGCGCGATGGACGGAATTCAACGGCGTTTTCAGCAGCGGCGCATCGGACATGAAGAAACAGACTAACACAGTGCTTTGTGGGGCAGCCAATCCTGGCTGCAGCCGGCTTTCAGCCGGCTTGCCTCACCCGCGCACCCGTCGGTTTCCAGAGACGGACCGCGCTCGTGTGAACGCATTTTTCCCTCCCGACTCCGCCCTAGTTGGAAAGTGTACCCAGTTCCTCCTTCACACGGACCCACGCCTGGATCGCGAGCTTTCCCGTGCGGCGGCGGTTTGATCGATGGTCCTGGTTCGCCGCCATTTCACCACCGGCTCCTCATCGATCGTCTGTCATGCTTGGCCGTCGCCCAACCCCGGTGAACGCGTGGATTTCCAGTTTCTGTCTTGCAAGTCCGGCGCGGAAAGTGCGGAAACACACAGAGCAAGCGTCAGAGCGATGCGTTTCATCTCAACTGTTACCAGGGAATTTGCCCGCAGCACAAATGAATTCGGGCGGCCGCGGTGGGGGCGCCAGCTCTCTCACTTAGTTACAAGGTCTAGTCACTCGAAAATCAATTTTATTTTCTCTTTCCTCTCAATTACATCCACTCATCTATTCCCAAACTCCCACTGTCACCCTGCTAATATAAACTTGGATAGGCATTGGCAGCCGCTCGCAAGAGCAACAGCCTTTTCTCGCTGACCGACCAGTGTTACAAATGACACGTCACTGAATTCCTCTTAGTTAGTTGCAAGTTACTGGCGACACACCAACATAGTCTCTCGCAAATCTCATGCTCTCAGTGTCTCCAAACCCACACTTACCCTGCCCCGCGACGGGATCCACGGCGGGTCCTCCGCTTCCTCAGGCGATTGCCCTTTATAACCTCTCCTGCCCTCTCTGCGTCTCAGCGTCTCAGCGTCGAAAACCGAATCTCCAACCCCTTCCAACCCACAGAATCCAAACCACTTGCGCGAAATTGGTTTCGTTCCGTCAAATTTGCGTATCGCCTCACTCGGCCCCAGGCAAGGAATACTACAATGGAAAGGAAAGCATGTCAGGCGCTCACCGGCAAGGCCGCGGAAATGGTTAACCGCGTCGTCCGCATCGAAGCTAAACCGGGCATCGTACCGCGCTAATGCGGCTTCTCACTGGTCCCGCAGGCTCGGGCAAAACGGCGTCGATTCTCGACCAGCTCCGCGATGCCTTGCGCGCCGGCAACCACACCGTCCGCCTGCTTGTGCCCACTGCGACCCTGGCGCAGCATCTGCAAAATCAGTTGGCCCGCGAGGGCTTCGTCTTTCCGCGCGCCATCGTCCAGACCCTCAACGCCTTCATCGCAAGCTACGCCGCGGATGCGCCCCAGGTCCCCGACACCGCGCTCTATCTCATCGTGGAAGCTGCGGCGCGCCGCCTCAACCGGCCTGAGTTCGCGCGCGTGGTTCACATGCCCGGCTTCAGCGCGTCGCTGGCGCGCACCATTTCCGAATTTTCGTCCGCCGGGTGCGACAGCGCCCGCCTCGCCGCCCATCTTCCCGATGCGCCCCTGAGCGCCGCGTTCCTCGCCGTTTACCGCGAAGTCGATCGCGAGTTCGCCCGCCGCGGCCTCGCCATGCGCGCCCGCCGCCTCGAAATTGCCGCACAGCGCATCGCGGACGCCGGCCCACAGGGCATCGGCGCCGTTTGGCTCGACGGCTTCCACGCCCTGCCCGACCCCGAGCTCCACGTCATCGCCGCGCTCGGCCGCCACGCCCAACTCACGCTTACGCTGAACGACGCCGACGCCACTTCCCATCTCCTCTCGCGCCTGGAAAACATGGGCTTCGCCACCCAGCGCGCCACTCGTCCGCGAGCCTATCCTGCCCTGGCGGTGGTCAAAGCCGCCAGCGTCGAGCGCGAAGCCGAAGAGATCGCGCGCCGCATTCTCGATCAGGCCGCGGCCGGCCGCCCCTTCCGCGAAATTGGAATCGTCGTCCGCGCGGCCGAGTCCTACGTGCCCATTCTCCGCTCCACGCTCGAGCGCTTCGGCATTCCCGCGCGCTTCTATTTCGATTCCGAACTCGATCAGCATACTGCTGTGCGTTTCCTCACCGGCGCAGTGGACGCGATGCTCGGCGGATGGGATCACGCCGAGACCCTGGCCGTTTTGCGCCTGGCGCCGCGTCTTGCCGATCTCAACGCCATGGACCGTTTCGATTTCGCTGTCCGCGAGCACATTCCCGCCGCTGGCTTGGCGGGTCTCAAATCCCTCGCCGGCGAAAAGGGTTCGTTATTGCAATTGATCGAGGGCCTCGAAGGTGGGACAGACGATCGCCTTTCGTCGTCTGTCATGCTTCCCGCAGATTGGGTTCCGAGATTCGAATCGCTGCGCAATCTCTTCAGCCCAGCCAGACCAGAACACCCGGATCCGAGCCGCGACCGTGAGGGAGACGTCTTCTCCCAACACCAACAAGCCCTAATCTATCGCAGCCAGTCCGCCGCACTCGAAGCCTTCCGCCAAGCCATCGACGAAACCGCCGCCGCGCTCGATCCGCAGATCAAGCTGCCGCTCGAAGACTTCTGGCGCCACGCCAAGGCCGCGCTCCGTCTCACGCCCCTCCGCGTGCGCGACGGCCGCCGCAACGCGGTCCAGGTAATCGGCGCCCATGAAGCCCGCCAATGGTCCCTGCCCGTAGTCTTCGTGTGCGGCATGGTGGAAAAGCAATTCCCGCAGTTTCACCGCGCCGACCCGTTCTTTCCCGACGCCGCGCGCAGCTATCTCAACGCCGCCGGCATTCGCGTGCGCACAGCCGCCGATTTCGAGCGCGAAGAGCGCGCCCTGTTCGACGCCGCCATCACCCGCGCCACTCTGCTCACCACCCTCACCTATCCCGAGTTCGATGCGCGCGGCGACCGCACCCTGCCGTCCATCTTCCTGGACGACCTTCACCTTCCCCCCGTGGTCGCCCCCGCCGTGCGCCCCGAGCCGCGCTGGCAGCTTTCACCGCGGCCCCGCGTCACCCGCATCGCCGCCGAGACCTCGCCCGCGCTGCTCGAATATCTGCGCGCCAGAACCGCCCGGCTCACGCCCAGCGGCCTCGAATCGTACCTGCAGTGCGCGTTTCAATATTTCGGAAATCGCCTTTTGAAGCTGAAGACCGTGCCGGACCGTCCCGAAGACCGGCTCAGTTTCCTGGAGCAAGGGAACCTCGTGCACGAAGTTCTGGCGAACGGATACGCGCATCCCGAGACATTCGAGCAACTCTTCGAAGAGTCCTTCGAGCGCAAGCGCCAGGAATTGACCATCCCCAACGGCTATCACACCGAGCGATTGCGCAACGCTATGCGCGAAGACCTGCTGGCATTCGCCCGCAACACCGAATGGCCCAGCGCCGAGTTCCAATCGCTCACCGAACAGCCGTTCGCTTTCGAGTTAGTGGCGCAGGCCCAGCCAGTGGCGCGGGCCCATGGCCTGCGACGAACCTCCGACGAGGCCTCAAACGACGCCGTAGAAATCTCCGGCCGCATCGACCGCATCGACACCGCCGCGGACGGCCGCGCCTATGTCATCGACTACAAGTACAGCGCCGCGCCAAACATCAAGGCCCGCTTGAAAGACGAAAACCTGTTGCAGGCGCCGCTCTATATGATGGCCGCCAAGCGCACCTTCGGCCTCAACCCCGACGGCATGTTCTACGTCGGTTTAAAGGGCGGCATACAGTATGAGGGCTGGAGCCGGTCGGGCATGCTCGACAGCCTGCCGCTTCCCGATAACTGGCTCGAAATCGCGGAACAACGCACCCTGCAAGCCATGCATGAGATACGCGCCGGGCGCGTGGAAGTGGCCCCTGCGAAACCCGCCAACTGCCGCTTCTGCGACTGCCGCGATATCTGCCGCGTGAACCTGACCGTGGTTGCGGAGGCTGTTGCCGAGGTCGCCGCCGAAGTTGCCACCGAAGTCGCCGCCGAGGCAACCGAGAGCGCATGAGCCAGGTCGCACTTACACCCGAACAACTCGACGCGGTGGATGTTTCGAAGCGTCACATCGACGCCTGCATCGTCGCCGGTCCCGGCTCCGGCAAGACCACCGTGCTGGTGGAATACTTTCGCCGCCTGGTGGAGGCGGGCGTCGATCCGCTTCGCATTCTGGCGATCACGTTCACCGAAAAGGCCGCCGGCAACATGCGCAAGAAGCTGGGCGAAGCCTTTCAGGACGACAGCGCGCTACGCGCCAAATTGGAGCGCGCCTGGGTCTTCACCGTCCACGGATTCTGCTCGCGGCTGCTGCACGAAAGCGCCGTCTGGGCGGGCGTCGATCCCGAATTCACCGTGGCAGACGCGCGCGACGCGTACCGCCTGCAGCGCGAATCCATGGATGAGGCTATGGAAGAGGCCTTCCAAAGCGATGCCGCGGCGGTGCGCGCCTTGATTCGCGGTCTCTCATCGCCCGACTTCGAAGAGGCGGTTCTCTCGGCTTATGACGCCATTCGCGGCGCCGGTATGACCATCGACCAGGTCGAGGCGCTTCCGGCGCCGGACGGCGACGCCATTTCGGGAGTGGAATCTTTGATCGAATCCCTGCGCCTGGACCCCCTTACGACCTGGAGCTACGCGCAGAAGCAGCACCTCCAGGAAATCATCGAGAGCGCCCAGCGCATCGTGTCCGCCGAAACTCCTCGCGATGCGCTCGCGGAGCTCGAGAACTTTCCCGCCAAGCTAAATAGGTGTAAGCGCGGTACACAAGCGTACGCGCTGGTCAAGCTACTCAAAGACGACAAGCTCAAGCACTTGAAGTACGCCCTGATCACCGCGCACCACGCGCCCCAGCGCGACTTACTCTTCGCCATCCTGCGCCGCTTCGACCGCATCTATCGCGCCCATAAGCGCAGCGCAGGCTCTCTCGATTTCGCCGACCTCGAAGAGTACGCCGTGCGCCTGCTCGCGGAAAACTCCGAAGCGCGCGCCCGCATGCAGGCCCAGTTCGACCACGTCCTCATGGACGAATTTCAAGACACTAACGGGCAGCAGGCCGAGTTGCTGCGGCTGGTGCGGCCGCCGGACCGGTTCTACGCCGTGGGCGACATCAACCAATCCATCTTCGGTTTCCGCCATGCCGAGCCGCAAGGCTTCCAGCAGTATCGCGATGCCATCGAAAGCGGCGGCAAGCATCTGGTGAATCTAGCCGGCAATTTCCGCAGCCGCGCCGAAATCCTCAGCGCGATCGAGACCATAACCGCCGGCGCGGGCGGCATCGAACCGCGCAGCCTGGTTGCCCAGCGCACATTCGAGCAGCCGCGGCCGGTCGCGGTGGAAGTGATAGGCGTCATTGCGGAAGCCGCCGCCCCTGGCCTGCGAATGGAAGCGCAGTGCGTTGCCGGGCGCATACTCGACCTGCTCCGCGACAGTCCGCAATTCAGCTTCAAAGACGTCGCCGTGCTGGTGCGCAATACCGAAGTCTTCGGCGCCATCGCCGCCGCCTTCGACCGGGCCGGCATCCCTTACCTCATCAACAGTGGCAGGGGTTTCTACGAAGCGCGCGAAGTCAACGACCTCGTCCATCTGCTGCGCGTCATCGCCAATCCGCGCGACGAAATCAGTCTCGCCGCCGTGCTGCGCTCGCCCCTGGTCGAAGTGTCCGACGAAGCCCTGCTGCGGCTCCGCATCCTGGACCGTAACCTAAGCGACGCGCTCCGGCGATTGGCTCCTGAGAACGCAGCCGATTTCGGCGAGGACTACGCCAGGCTCACCCGCTTCCGCGACCGCTTGCACGCCTGGCGCATCCGCCGCGAATCCGTCACCTTCGATCGCCTGCTGCTCGCGGCCCTTGACGATTGCGGCTATCGTCCCGAAACCGGCGCGCGCGGCGCCGCCAATATCGATAAGTTCCTGGCGCAGGCCAGAGACGCCGCCTCCCGCGAGACGCTCTCCCAGTTCGTCGAGGAGTTGTCGCGCGTGCGCGATTTGAATCCGCGCGAGCAGGACACCGCGCCCGAAGATTCCGCCGATTCCGTGAAAGTGATGACCGTGCATTCGGCCAAGGGCCTCGAATTTCCCATCGTCTTCGTGGCCGCGATGCACAAAGGCGTGGAGAACAATTTGCCGGTGGTGGCGTTCTCTCCCCGCATCGGACTCGGCGCGCGCTGGCGCAACCCTGCCAGGCGCGAAGACAAAAACGACCAATTCCAGCACGCTATCCACCAGGAACGGAAGGTCCGCGAGATGGAAGAAAGCCACCGCCTGCTTTACGTGGCGATGAGCCGCGCCGAGCAGCACCTGGTCCTCAGCTTCATCGGCGGCAAGACCAAAGAGTGGGCGAAAGTGGTGGCGAAAAGTCTGCACCTCGATACGGAAACCAGCCGCGACGAAGTAGTCTCCATGACCGCGCCTGATGGCAAACCGTGGAACCTGCGCGTGCAAATTACCAGCGCCGCGCCGGAATTGCTTCACAACCCGCGGCCGCCGGCGCAGTTGGAGGATCTGGTCGAGTTACTGCCCGCCCCACCCATCGACGGCCAGCAGGACGCCAACGCCACGGTAACGGCGCTTTCGAAATTCGCCAAATGCCCGCGTGAATACCACCTGGCGCATTACCTCGGGTTCGAAGGCCGACGCCGCAAACTGCGCCCCATCGATGATGACGACGACGAAGAAGAGGACGACGATCTTCCCGCCGACGAGATCGGCAGCCAGGTCCACGCGCTGCTCGCCGGCGCAGCCGCAGAACAAGTAATATCGCTGGCAATATCACAACCTGTTCGCGAAGCCCTCCGCCTCGCCGAAGTTTTCCGCCAGAGCCCGCTGGGCCGGCGCGTGGCGCAAGCGACGCGCGTCGAGCGCGAATTCGACTTTCTCATGTCCGTCGAAGACCTCGTGATCCGCGGGCAGATCGACCTATGGTTCGAAGAGGGCGGCCAACTGACCATCGTGGACTACAAAACCGACTCCGTGACCGCCGCCGAAGCGCGCCAGCGCGCCCAGGATTATTCTCTGCAGTTGAAGCTCTACGCGCTAGCCGTGGAGCGCATCGCGGGACGTCCGCCGGACCATGCCTGGCTGCATTTTCTGCGCCCGGACAAAGCCATTGAAGTGGATCTTGCGCCCTCGCTGCTAGGCTCTCCGCAGCAGATCGTGCGCGAATTTCAGGAAGCGCAATCGAAGCAGGAGTTCCCCATGAACATCGGCGAACACTGCCGCCGCTGCCAGTTCTACAAGGACCTATGCCCCGCCGGATAATCCCCGCCGGATAATCTTGGTCGGGCCAAACGCGACCTCAGTTCCGCAGCGCCTTCCCATGCTTCAGCATGTGCGCCATGCGTTCCTGCGTCTTCGCCTGTCCGCACAGGCTCAGAAACGCCTCGCGCTCCAGGTCCAGCAGATACTGCTCCGCGACGCGCTGCTCGCCCGTCAAGCGTCCGCCGCTCAACACGTATGCCAGCTTCTCGCCCACCACGCAATCGTACTCGCTGATGTAGCCGCCCTCGTGCGCCAGGAACAGCCCCATCTTCAGCAGCGCGTACCCCGCGTCGCCCGCCACCGGAATATCCTGCCGCGGCGCGCCCGGCGCATAGCTCGCGCGCATCCCCAGCGCCGCCTCTTTCGCATCGCCGATCAGCCGCTCCGGGTTCATCGAAATTCCGTCTTCACTGCGCAGCAGCCCCAGCTCGCGCGCATTCGCGCCGCTGGTCGAAACCTTCGCGTACCCGATAGTCTCGAAGAGGGTCCGCGGATTGCCGCCGCGCAGCACCAGTTCCTTGCATCCGCCGCCCGCCGGTATCAACCCCACGCCCACTTCCACCAGCCCCATGTACGTCTCGGCCGAAGCCTGCACGCGCGCCGCATGCAGCGCCACTTCGCACCCGCCGCCCAGCGTCATGCCGAATGGCGCCGAGACCACCGGCTTGGGCGCGTACTTGATCGCCATGTTGGCTTGCTGGAACCGCCGTACCATGCGGTCCAGCTCGTCCCATTCGCCTTCCTGCGCCGCCAGTAGAACCAGCATCAGGTTGGCGCCGGCGCTGAAGTGCTCGCCCTGGTTGCCAATCACCAGCGCTTCGCAGCCGCGCCCCATCTCTTCCACGCCCGCGAATAGCATCTGGATCGCGTCTTCGCCCAGCGTGTTCATCTTGCTGTGAAATTCCAGGCACAGCGCGCCATCGCCGATATCCACCAGCGACGCGCCCGCGTTGCTCTTCACCACGCCGCGCGCGCGCTTCACTGTATCGAGCGCGATCACGCCCGGCCGCGCCTCCAGATCGGTATACCCCAGATCGGTATACCCCAGGCCGACCATGTCGAAGTACCGCGTGTTCGGCTCGCCGCCGGCATCCGCCGCTTCGTAGAACGACGCCGCGCCCGCATGCAGCATGCGCTGGATATTCTCGGGCAGCACGCAGCCGTCCTTGCGCATCCGCGCGGCCGTCTCGCGGAAGCCCAGCGCGTCCCAGGTTTCGAACGGCCCCAGTTTGAAAACGAATCCCCAACGCATGGCCCGGTCGATCTCCACCACGCGGTCCGAAATCTCCGGAATCATCTCCGCCGCATAGATCAGAAAGTCGCGGTAGAGGTTCCACAGGAACTGGCCCACGCGATCCGTGCCCGCCACCAGCGCGCGCAGGCGCTGCGGCAGATCCTCGATGCCGCGCACCGCGTCCACCGACGGAAACTTCACTTTCTGCGCCGGATGATACTCCAGCGTTTTGCGGTCGATGGCCCAGATTTCCTTCTCCGCGCCCTTGCCCACGCGCTTGTAGAACCCCTGCCCGCGCTTCTCGCCCAGCAGTCCGCGTTCAAGCATCCGTTCCATGAATTCGGGAACCACGTAGCGTTCGCGCGCCGGATCGTTCGGCACAAGCTCGTGCAGATTGCGCAGCACGTGCACCCACACATCGAGCCCGATGATATCCACCAGCCGGAAACTTGCGCTCTTCGGTAGACCGATCAACTGGCCGGTGATTGCATCCACTTCTTCGACGGTGAAGTCGCCTTCCACCGTCAGTTTGTGAATGGCGGCGCCGAAGAAGCAGCCCAGCCGGTTAGCGATAAAGTTCGGCGTATCTTTACATGTAACCACGCCCTTGCCCAGATGCCGGTCGCAGAATTCCACCACCCAGCGGATGATCTCCGGCGCCGTCTCCGGTCCCGGAATCATCTCCACCAGGTGCAGATAACGCGGCGGGTTGAAGAAGTGCGTGCCCAGGAAATGCCCGCGGAACTCATCGCCGAATCCTTCCACGATGCTCGCCAGCGGAATGCCGCTGGTGTTGGTGGAGACGATGGTCCCCGGGGCCCGCACCGCCGCCACGCGGTCGAGCAGGCTGCGCTTGATGGCGAGATTCTCGGCGACCGCTTCCACAATCCAATCGCACTCGCGCACCCGTCCCAGATCGTCCTCGAAGTTACCCGGTGAGATCAGCGATTTCGCGGCATCGGTGAAGAACCCGGCGGGCCGCTGCTTAGACGCGTTCTCAATACCGGCCAACGCCGCGGCATTCCGCTTCGGCTGATCGGGAAGAACGATGTCGAGCAGGTCCACCGGATAACCGGCATTGGCGAAATGGGCCGCAATCCGCGACCCCATAGTTCCGGCGCCCAGCACCGCAACACGTCGAAGCGGCTTCATCCCAGTGGGACCGGCCTCCCGGCCGGTCGACGCGCCAGAGGCGCGCGCCGCGCACGAGGCGCCAGAGTCGCGCGCTCCGACTGACCAGCCAGGAGGCCAGTCCGATGTCCCCGCACGCCGCCCCTCATTTCGTCAGCTTCAGCGACTGCACCAGAACCTTATCCGCATGGATATTCCCCTTCACCACCGCCGCTGGCTTGAAGCCGCCGCCATTGCCGCTCATCATGGCGCGGCCTTCCGGGCTGCCCTGCACCGCTTCGTTCGCGAAGGTATTCCCGCCTTCATCCAGATTGAGCATGCGGCCGCCGTCGGTCAGAACGATAGCAAACCCATGTGTGGCGCCGGTGATGGCGCACGTCGGGTCCATCTGCCGGCTGCGCAGGTCCGGGACCTGGTGCTCCAGCACATCGTGGCGCTCGGCCGCGAGCGTCTTCGGATCGACCGTGATTCCGTTCACCGATATCTGCGTATTCGGCTGCTGCGAGGGCGTGCTGGGGTTCTGATACCCTTGCGCCGTCCGTGCCTGCGCCCCGCTCTGCGTTTCCGCCGCCGTCTGCGCCGGAGCCGCCGCCACGAACGTCTCGGGCGCCTGCTTCAGATTGAGCGCGGTGCGATTGCGGCATCCCGCATCCACCAGCGTTCCATACAGCGTCACCGGCGGCGCCGGGCCGGATTGCACGGCGGTCGCTCCGCGGTCCCTCACTTCGTTCGCATTCTGCGCCGCCGCCGTGAGAGCCGCGAGCGCGAGAGGCGCTGCCAATCGTAATAGAGTCTTCATTCGCGCTGTCCTGAAATGCCAAGTTATCATAAATTGGTGCAGCTTATAAAGCCACAACACGGCGGTAATGAAATGTACTTCGCCAGTTGGCGGCTTTGCTGAACGCCATGCAGCCCGCCGCCGATCCTTCGCCACGCCGCAAGCTGCCGTCCTGGGCGCCGCAGGCCGCCGGTTACCTGGTGTCCACCGCCTGTCTGGTATGGGTGCTGCACGGCTACCCCATCAGCGACCTCATCCCCTCCATCCGCGCTCTCGATTTCCGCTGGGTGCTGCTCGCGGTGATCTGCGACCTCGCAGTCTACGTGACGCACGCCTGGCGATGGAACACGCTGCTCGCCCCGGTGATCCGCCTCAAGCTGTGGCGCACCGTGCAAGCCATCTATATCGGGCTCTTCGCCAATGAGGTGCTGCCGCTACGCACCGGCGAGTTGATCCGCTGCTACCTGTTGGCGCATTGGAACAACATGCGGCTCTCGCTCAGCTTCGCGTCAGCCGCCGTGGAGCGCGTCATCGACGGCTTTTGGATGCTGGCCTGCTTCCTGGTGACCGCGAGTCTGGTTAAAGGCATTCCCAGGGACCTGATCATCCTGGTACAGATTCTGGGCGCGCTTCTGGTGGTGGCCGCGGCCGCGCTGCTCTGGATTATCGCCCGCAAACTCGACGCGCATGCCGCCATCCCCGAGGGCCGCTGGGCTTCCACGCTGCGCCACATCGTCGAAGGCCTGCATCTGATGGGCAACGCCCGTACCATTGGCATCACCGTAGCCATAAGCTTTCTCTACGTAGCTTTGCAATTTGTCTCGGTATACGCCCTGATGAAGGCGGATGGGCTCGATCTGTCGATCTGGGTTGCGGCCGGCGTGTTGACCATTGTCCGCTTCGGCACCGTGATTCCCACCGCGCCCGGCAATGTCGGATTGTTCCAATGGGCGTGCGTCCTGGCGTTGGGATTGTTCGACGTGGAAAAGAACGACGCGAAAACATTCTCGTTCATCATGTTCTTTGCCCTGACGATGCCGCTGCTGATTGGAGGGGCGGTCGCCGTGGCGATGACCGGTCTCAACATCTCCGAATTACGCGACCGCGCCAAACACGGGATTCAAACCGCGCACCGCGGGTCGGCCGATTAGGCGCACGCCCTCTTTGCAAGGTTAGTTTCGGGACAGTGCGCAGTACCAGACGGGAGGTTTTTCATGATAGAGTGCAGGCAGGTTGTTATGAACTTGTTTGGCGTGGTCGTGTTCTACATTTTGGCGGGACTTGCTAAAGCGGCTAATTACTCCGGCTGTGGCCCACTATGGCTTCGGCAGTTCAAGATCAGCAAGTGCACGTTGTACTAGAACGCTCAACACTCTGAGTCCGAAAGCCTGTCTCGCAAAGAGTAGAACCCGAAACACTTCGCGAAGCCCCGTATACAGCGGGCCTGAATGTTTCGGATCTGATGTTTCATAATCGGGCATGAAATACGGCTATGCCGCCTATCGACTGATGCCGCTGCTGATTGGAGGGGCGGTCGCTGGTGGCGATGACTGGTCTCAACATCTCCGAGTTACGCGACCGCGCCAAACACGGGATTCAAACGGCGCACCGCGGTTCGGCCGATAAGCCACTGGCTTAACCGGAACAAATCACGCCCCGCCGAAAATAACCCTTGACATGCAGCCGATTTAGTACTAATAAATTAGTATGCGACGACGAAGCCCGACTTTGACCGGGCAGGAACTCGAAATCATGAAGATCGTGTGGGAACGCGAATCGGCCACGGTGCGCGACGTCTACGAAGCGCTGCTCGAAAAGCGTAAGGTGGCGTACACCACGGTCATGACCATGATGAAAATTCTGGAGCAGAAGAAATACCTCAAGAAGACGCAGAATGAGCGCGCGCATGTCTACCGGCCGGCGCAGCCGCAGCGGCAGGTGATCGGCGCCATGGTGCGGGAATTCGTGAACCGCGTCTTCAACGGGTCGGCCGAACCGCTGCTGGCTCATCTGGTGGAAGATCATGACCTGTCGCGCGAAGATCTGGACGAGATCGCGCGGCTGCGGAGGCAGTCATGAGCGGCGGACTTTTGTGGAATAACTTCATCGCCTATTGCCTGCAAGTCGGCCTGTTGATCGGCGCGTCCGGCTGGCTTCCGGCGGCGTTGCGGATGCGGTCGCCGAAGGCGCGGCTGCTGTTCTGGCACGCGCTGCTGGCGGCCTGCCTGCTGATTCCGCTGGTGCAGCCGTGGCGAAGCGAAGCGGTTACCGCCGCGGTGCAGGTCTCCACCGGCGCCACGGTTCTGGTTGCGCCCGCGGCCGCACGGCGGAGCTGGCACATATCCCCGGGCGAAATCGCATTGGCCGTTCTGATGGCCGGATGCATGGCGCGGTTGGGCCTGCTGGCCACCGGTTTCTGGCGGCTGCGGCGGTACCGGCGGAATTCGATTCCGCTCGAGCCCGCGCCCGCGTGGGCGGTGGAAGCGGACTTGCGGCTCAGCAGCGAAATCGCCAGCCCTGTCACCTTCGGGCTTTTCAAACCCGTAGTTCTGCTGCCGTCGAATTTTCCCGAGTTTGACCGCGGATTGCAGGACGCCATTCTCTGCCACGAAATCCTGCACGTGCGGCGGCGCGACTGGCTGGCAATGCTCGCCGAGGAATTGGTGCGCGCGGGCCTATGGTTTCATCCGGCCATCTGGTGGCTGCTGGGCGAGATTCAACTGGCGCGTGAGCAGACCGTGGACCGCGCCGTGATCGACATGACCAAAGCGCGCGAGCAATATGTGGATGCGCTGCTCACCGTCGCGGGAGCGGCGCTACAGCTCGATTTGGCGCCGGCGCCGTTGTTCCTGCGCAAACGACACTTGAAGCTTAGAGTAGTTTCGATCTTGAAGGAGAAGAGCATGTCGAAGACGAGAACCGTTTCCACGCTGGCCGCCGGGCTGGCAATTCTGGCGGGAGCGTGCTGGTTCGTCACGGCCGCTTTTCCGCTGTGGGCCGCGCCGCAGGCAGTCACCGATGCAGCGGGCGTCTCGGTAGACGCGCAAGGGGCGCATTTCATGCATCGCGCGCCCGTACTGTATCCTCGCGACGCCCAGATAGCGGGGGCTCAAGGAACTGTGCTGGCGGAAGTCAAAGTGGATGCGGCCGGAAACGTCAGCGACGCGTCCATCTTGAGCGGGCCGGAACAGTTGCGGAAGCCGGTGTTGCAATCGGTGCTGAGCTGGCATTTCACCAAGGATGCTGCCGGCAGCACGCGGCAGATCGGCGTCACTTTCCATTTGCCCGACCCCGAGACATCGGGCACGCTCAACATCGCGCGAGATGCCGCCATTACCCAGGTGATGGCATCCGCCCCAAGTGGCGGCGTGCTCAACGGGAAGCGAAGCTCGACCCCTTCAGTGGTCCCCGACGTTCTGGGTTCAACAACTTCCGATAGCAGCGACTTCGTCACTATTCAAGCGATCCAACTGCAAGGGCTGGGGATCCCGGACGACGAGTTTCTGGCGAAACTTCCGCCCTTGCATGTCAGCGACCGGGTGTCGCGCCAAACGTTGTCAACCTTCCTCCAGGCGGTGCATCAACTCGATGAGCATTTAATGGCGTCCTTTAGCTCTGCTGGTGCATCTCCAAACAACGTTACCCTGCGAATTTCGGCTCCTTATGCCGAGGGTCGGCGAATCACGGCGGATGGGGCTACGGCCGCGCCCGCGATCCCTGGGGTGATACCTGTAGGCGGCCGGGTGCAGAACAACAAGCTGATCTCCTCAACCCAACCCGTCTATCCCGACCTGGCCAAGAACGCGCGGATACAAGGCACAGTCGAGTTAGCGACGCTCATCGGACCCGACGGACACGTACAACAACTGAAGGTAGTATCCGGCCATCCCTTGCTCCGTCAGGCGGCCCTCGACGCAGTCAAGGAGTGGGTCTATCAGCCGACCCTGTTGAACGAGAAACCGGTGTCGGTGTCGACGACGGTCGACATCATCTTTACTCTGTCCCAGTAGACGTCCGTGTGTGGCGCGCGCACTCATGCGAGCAGCGTTCACACTCGTGTGAACGCTCTTCGCAGTCCCGCGCCAGTCATAAAGAGACCGCATATGGAACCAATAGTCAGGAGCGCAACCTTGCCGCTCCTGATAGTTACCTGTATGTTCGGTCAAATCTCTCCGCCGCCTCTGACCTACGAGGTGGCGTCCATCAAGCCCAGCGCGAATTACGACGGTCGCACGCTGATTCAGATACAGCCCGGCGGAGGTCTGCGAACCACAGGCGCTACGTTGAGATTCCTCGTGACCTTAGCTTACGACGTGCGTCCCTTTCAGGTCTCCGGTGGACCAGGATGGATCGACTCCGACCGCTTCGACATCGTCGGGAAACCGGAACGCGGCGCCGCTTCTGTTAACGCGACTGACGATCTACGCGACCAAACCGACAGTCAGAGCAAGACGGCCCAGGAACAAATGCGGTCGCGGCTGCGAGCGTTGCTGGCGGATCGTTTTCAACTTGTGATCCATCGCGAAACCAAGGAAGGCGCCGTATACGCCCTCGTAGTCGGAAAGAATGGAGCTAAGCTCAAGCCGGCGGACGGCAAGGAAGAAAGCGGCTTCCGCGGCTTGCGCATTGGCACGGGCCAACTGACAGGTAGCGTCGCCACTTTGGAGATGCTGGTGACCGCGCTTTCGAATCAACTCGGCCGCCCCGGACTGGATAGGACCGGCCTCAAAGGCAATTTCGACTTCAAGCTCGAATGGACCCCTGACGCGACTCAATCCGCTGTCGCTGATGGCGGGGCCGCCCCCGATCCCGGTGGCCCCTCGCTCTTCACCGCCATCCAGGAACAACTCGGATTGCGCCTGGAATCGCAGAAAGGTCCTGTGGAGACGATCGTTATCGATCGCGTCGAGAGGCCTCTTGAGAACTAGTCGGCATCGCAGGCGTCTCGGACTACTTGACTCACGCGACTAATTCCCGGTGGGGATCTTCTCAACATGGTCTATCACCAGCATGTCAACTGGCCCCTCGCGCAGGCAACCGGATTATCCTCGCCGCGCGCAGAGACACAGGCGCCTCAACCTCGGTATCATATCCATCGTGTCTCATCGTCCCGGTTTAGTGCAGCTCATAGACGGTGAGCCAAGACCTCGTAACAGCGACGCTTCAAGCGTGCCGGCCGGCAGTTTTTCCGATTGGCTTCGTAGCGCCGAGGCCTTGTTACGGTCGGGAAAGGGCGAGGTTGATGTACCTTGCGGCGCTTGCAAAGGGTGTTGCCGCTCTTCCATGTTCATACATATCAAGCCTGAAGAAACGCAAACCATCGAGCGGATTCCTCGCGCCCTGCTGTTTCCCGCCCCCGGCTTACCGAAGGGGCATGTGCTCATGGGCTATACCGACAAGGGTCACTGTCCCATGCTGATCGACAACCAATGCTCGATCTATGACGATCGTCCTCAGACCTGTCGCGACTATGATTGCCGGATTTTTGCCGCGACGGGGGTTCCAGTCGGTCGACAGACCCAGCCTGAAATAGCGCATCGTGTCGACCAATGGGTATTCAGTTACGAAACGGAAAAAAGCCGCGAGCAACATACGATCCTGCAGAAGGCTGCTGCCTTCCTGCAAGAGAACCGGGACCTGTTCCCGCAAGGGAGCTTGCCAAGTCATCCAAGTCAATTAGCCGCCGTCGCAGTGCGGATTTACAGAATCTTTGCAGACATGACGGCGAAGACGCATGATGACGCATCCGCCATGCCGGACGCCGCGACTGCCCACGCCATCATGACCGCTCTGAGTGCATCGAAGACGCCTTCGAAACTGGCTACTCTCGCGGAAAATCCTCGTTCCAAGCGGCAACGCCGCAAACGCTTGGCTTAACGCGGATAAACTAGAATTCCAGCCTGGCCTGAAACGCAATCATGCGCGGCGAGCTATCCCCGCCCAGGCCAACGCCAAGCAGCCCAGTCGGCGGAGACGTAGTGTAAGTCAGCGCTCCAAAGCCCGTCTGCGTGGAACGGTTCCCAGGGATGCCCGCATAGCCCAAAACCGGCAGGCCGAAATTCGGATGATTGAACACATTGAAGAACTGCCCGTCGATGCGCATCTTGAGGCGCTCACCGAGCGTGAACCACTTCGTGAGGTAGAAATCGCTCCAGGTGAAGTCGGGACCGCGCAATGAGTTTCTGCCGAGATTGCCAAACTGGCAGTTTTGTGGAGTGTCGCCGCCCGCGCAGGCGCCCGTGCTCGGATCCACTGTGGAAACGAAAGCATCGGGGTTGAGCCACTGAATGGTTCCCGGCTGCGTCACGCCCGCGACGGCCCCGTGTGCGTATAACGGCGTTCCGGCAACCACGCTGGCGTATTGAGGGCCGCCACCCTGCACGATGCCGTTTCCATTGGCGGTATAGGGCGCGCTTAATACCGAGAACGGAAGCCCGCTGTGCCAGAACGCCGTGCCGGAAATCTGCCAGCCGTTGACGGCGTAGCCCAACATCCGTCTGCGCGTCTTAACCGGCAACTCATAGACATACTGCGCGGTAAGATTGTGCCGGACATCGTAATCGCATGGGCCGTATTGGCGCCCCAATGCTCCGGGCAGCGGCGAGATAATGCCACCCGCCGAGAACGGCAGAAACCCGCCGTTCGACACTGTATCCATGCAGCGGCTAAATGTGTAGTTGGTTTGTAACTGCAGCCCATGAGTGAGGCGCTTCTCCGCTGTAAGTTGCAGGGCATTATAGTGGCTGTTCGCCCCCGTGCTCAATTGCGTCACGGCGCCAAATCGCGGGTCCGTTGGCTGGCCGTAGGGAAATGGCGCAAAACAGCCGCTGCACACGGTCTGGTAACCGTTCACCTGTGTCTGGTAAGGCTGGTTCACTGCGCGCGTGCCCACATACTGTGCGCGAAGATTGATAGCCGATCCGATCTGGCGCTCCAGCCCCAGGCTCCACTGCATGAAGTAGGGCGCATGCAGCTTGCCATCCGGAACCGCGGTGATGGCTACCGGCTGCAGACAAGTATTCGTATTAGCATTCGGCGAGGCACAGGAGAGCTGGCCCTGGGCGAAGCCCGAGGTGAACGTCTGATTGGCCGCGATGGTCGCATCCACGGCGCTATTCGGAACTCCCGGCGCAATCTCCGTTCCGCCCACATTACCCAGCAGACCGCCCTGAAATGTCTTCGAGTATGGCGGATTGACGCCGATAAAATCGGCCACGCTTCCCGGCAGAATGTCGCTGAATAACCCGAACCCGGTACGCAGCACGGTCTTCGGCGCCACCTGCCAGGCGATCGCGGTTCTGGGCTGCAGGATGGCCAGCGGCGTGGAAGCGAAGATGTTCCCGAGATGCGTCTCAATCAATCCGTCCAATGGCTGATTGACGTCATGATCGATCGCATCGAACGAGCCGGGAAGGCGCGCTACCGCGTCGTGCGGATTGACCGGGTTTGAGTTATGCGTTGCGCGCAATCCGACAGTCCAAGTCAGCTTTCGAGTCACCTGCCATGTGTCCTGAACATATAAGTCCGCGTTGTTGAAGTTATAAGGTTGTGAGTTGGCGAGTGGAAACGTCTTGGATGCGGTCGACGCAACTCCGTAAATGAATTGCGGAAGCGTAGTATAAGTCACCAGGGGCACCGTTCCTTCGCCGAAATCGTAGTCGTTCAACCGCAGGATTCTGATGTTGGTCCCGAACCTCAGTTCGTGCGCGCCGCGGCTCCAGGCCAGATTGTCGTTGATGAAAAACCTGGCGGCGCGGCGGCCTTGCACCCAGGTGTTATCGAGCCCTCCAAGGGTCGTAAAGGGCGCATTGGATCCGCTGCCTTGCAATACGACGGGAAACGCGTCGAGTGTCTTCTGCAAATCCTCGGGACCGAACAGGCTTTCATACCAGGAAAACGCGGGGTTGAAGTAGTTCACCAGGTTTTGCGAGAAGACATGAGTATATCCCGAAGCCAGCGAATAGAGAGGCTGCGGCGAAGTCGCGTCGAAAACCGGGTTGATCGGGTCTGTGTAGGCGGCCTGCAAACCGGTGTCGGCCTGAACGCGCAGCCATGTGATGTTCATCGCGTCGATGTCGTAGTCGACGCGGGCGGTTTGCACCTGTTCGCTATCGTCGCTGGAGTGCGAGACGCTCTGCCGGACAGCGCAGCCATTCCCGTTGGGCGGGCTGCCGCCGGCCGGACTGCCCCCGGCCACACTGCCGCCGCTATTGAACGGGCACCCGAGAATCGCCAGGGGCGCGCCGGACGTGTTCCCGTAGAGCGAGAACAGCTTCTGGTAAAGTGGGACCGATTGCGGCGAAGGCTGATAGGTTGTTCCAGTGACGGAATCAATCCCGCCGAGCGGAAGCTGCCGCAAGACGTAGCTTTGAAATGCAGGCGTGGGAACGGTTGCGGCCGAGACAATGGGCAGTGCGATACGTACCCACTCACTGTCGAAGAAGAAGAACAGCTTGTTGCGCCGGATGGGTCCTCCCAGACTGCCTCCGAAATGGTTCACCGTGGAACGGGGCTTGTGATTGCCGGGCGTCGAGTTAGTGAAGAAATCCGCGGCGTCGAGCTTCGACCCGTTCCAAAGCTCATACAGGTTGCCGTGAAACTGATTCGTACCCGACTTAGTCACATAGTTAACCTGGGAGGCGCCATACCGCCCCTGATCGGTCGCGTAGGATAGAGTGTTGACAGTGACTTCAGCGATGGAGTTCAAGCCAAGCACCAGGTTGGTAGATAGGCCGCTGTTCAGATTGGTCAGTGGATCGTTGGTTTCCAGGCCGTCCACGATATAGCCGTTTGAGAGAGACGGCAGACCGTTGAACTGTACGTTGCCGTAGCCGTTCGTACCGCCAACGAAATCGTTGCCGCTGCCCGCCGTGTTGATCAGCGCGCCCGCGGCGAACTGCAACGGGTAGGTGAGATCGCCCCCGGGGTTCGGAAGGTTTTCGAGCGCACGCGCTGTCAGCGTCGTCGACGTATTCGGATTCTGTGGATTGATGAGCGGCGCGCGCTCCGTCACCACGACGTTCTGGCTCGACGCTGCGATCGGCAGTGTGAAGTCGACCGGCTGCTTTTGGCCCAATCCGGCTTGCACGGAGGTATTCTGCTGCGTTTCAAACCGGTCCGCCTCCGCCTTCACCGTATAGGGGCCGGGCTTGAGCTGCGGAAAGTTGAATCGCCCGGCATCGTCCGTGAGAACCGACCGGGTAAGTCCGGTATCGGCGCTGGTGATGGTCACCTTTGCGCCGGGGATCGCGGCGCCCGTTGGATCGCTCACCGAACCCATTATGGCGCTGGTGGTTTCGCCCTGCGCCCACAGGGAAGCCGCCAGCACAGGCAAAGCGAATATGGTTCCCGATAATCGCATAAAAATTTAGGTACACCTAAAATATGAACGCCTCAGCATACAACATATTCTTTGTTGAAAGCAAGCGCGCCGGCTGTGTGGGATATCAAGGCAAGGATAGGCGCGGCTAAACCGGGCGCCGCCGTCACCGCTCCCCAATACGCCGCATCCCGGCGCCAATCGGAGCCGCGACCGTGAGGGAGCGTAGCCAACAGTGCGGCGCTGGAAGGGGACGGGCGCTACAACACGCGCCTGTTTGCGAGATATCCGCCAGTCTCCGTGTTACCTTCCGCTATATCCGTCTGTTAACCTTTTGGTAATTTACACCATCGCGCTCTGAGCGGTACAAAGAGGGATGGTATTGCGCCCAAGTGTCCGCGCCACGCTCTTTGCCTGCTTGTTTGCTTCCGTGTTACCGGCCCAGCAGGATCGTATCACTGCCGCCATCGATGCCCGCTATTCGACGGCCGTCGGCGGCAGCGTTCCCCGCCAGGCGCAGCCGAAGTACGATCGGGGGGCCGTGGAACCCGATTTCCGGCTTGGCAATATCACTCTAATGCTGAGGCCGTCGACCGCCCAGCAAGCCGCGCTCGAACAATTGCTGGCGGAGCAGCAGGACGCTGCATCGCCGGACTATCACAACTGGCTGACTCCGGAAACCTACGCCGAGCGCTTCGGAGCGAGCGTGGCTGATTTGGACAAGGTCGCCGCCTGGTTGAGTTCCCAGGGCTTCGCCGTGCGATATACGGCCCGCGGCCGCGAGTTTATCAGTTTCAGTGGCACGGCCGGCCAGGTGCAGGCGGCGCTGCATACGGAAATCCACCACTACCAGGTGGGCGCCGAAACTCACTTCGCCAACGCCACCAACCCGTCCTTGCCGGCGGCCATCGAACCCATGGTTGCGGGTGTGCTGGGGCTCAACGACTTTCATCCAAAAGCGCCGCGGAAGCTAGCCCTGCCGGACTATAACGCGACTGACGGAACCCACTACCTGGCGCCCGACGATCTCGCGACTATCTACAATCTCGTGCCCTTATACAGCTATGGATATCTGGGCGCGGGACAGAGCATTGCGATTGTAGGACAGAGCGACATCGACCCCAGCGACATCGCGACATTCCGCAGCACTTCGGGCCTGCCCCCAACCACCATCCAGATGGTTCCCACGGGCACTTACCCCGGAGTCACCGGCGACGAAGTAGAGGCGGACCTCGACCTGGAATGGTCCGGCGCGGTGGCTCGATTTGCGACGCTGATCTACGTTTACAGCGACGACGCGGGTTACTCGGCTTACTATGCCATCGACAACAACCTGGCGCCGGTGCTCAGCGAGAGTTTTGGGCTATGCGAAAACGCAGTGGCGTCGAACCGCCTGGGCCTGACCGACTTCCAGGTGGAAGCGCAGAAAGGCAATGCGCTGGGAATCACCTGGCTCGCTTCATCGGGCGATTCCGGGGCCGCCGGCTGCGACTATGACGTGGCCACCGCGACGCAGGGCCTGGGAGTCAGCCTTCCCGCCAGCGTTCCCGAAGTTACCGCGGTGGGCGGGACGGAATTCGTCGAAGGAAGCCTCAGCTATTGGAGCGCCGTCAACGGGCCCAACCTCGGATCGGCGCTTTCCTATATTCCCGAGACGTCGTGGAACGACACAGCGGCGAGCGAGGCGCTGGGCGGGACCATTGGCGCCAGCGGCGGCGGTTTGAGCTCGGTTTACAAGAAGCCCGCGTGGCAAACGGGTCCGGGTGTTCCCAACGATGGCGCGCGCGATGTGCCGGACGTCTCCCTGGCCGCGTCGGACGCCCACGATCCCTACATCGTTATTTCGGAGGGCGCGGCGATCGGCGTGGGCGGAACGTCGGCCTCAGCGCCTTCTTTCGCCGGCATGATCGCTTTGCTCAATCAGTACCTGCTGCAGAACCAGGTGCAGGCAAAATCCGGCGTGGGCAACATCAACCCGAAGCTTTACGGCATGGCGGCGGCTGGCGCGGCCGGCATTTTTCACGACGTGACCACGGGCGACAACATCGTTCCGTGCCAGGTGGGTACGGCGAATTGCGCCAGCGGTACGTTCGGGTACTCGGCTGGCGTGGGCTACGACCTTGTGACCGGCCTGGGGTCCGTGAACGCGTACAACCTGATCACCGCATGGGCCGGCATACCGGTGAGCGCCACCACCACTACGCTCACTGCCAGCCCGGCCACTATCCTGGCGAGCGGATCCACCGTGCTGACCGCTACCGTGAAGGCAGTAAGTAGCGCCATATCGCCCACAGGGCCGGTTTCATTCACACTGGGAAATAATCCAGTGGGCGCCGCGACGCTCTCGGGATCCGGCGGAACCGCCACCGCTTCCATCACGGTTTTCGGCGGCCAGTTGCTCGCGGCCAACAACGCGGTACAGGCTTACTACGGGGGCAGCCCCACGTTCAGTCCCTCATCGGCAGCCGCAACCATTGGCCTGGGCAGTCCGGCCGCTACCTCCGCGGTGACTGCTTCAGTGACGCCGAATCCGGTGTACCAGCAGGCGCCGGATGCGAATGGCGCCACCTTCTTTTTCACTATCCAGTTGAACGAAACCGCGGGCGTGGCCACTACGGTGACCGGGCTGACTCTAAACGGAGTGAGCTACGCGGGCTCAATCGCGGATTTCTTCGGCAGCGCCACACTGCCGGCGCACGGCGCGCTCTCCGCAAGTTTGCGGGCGTCGAACATCGCCGTGCCGTCGTCGGTAGGAATGGCCTTCACCGGCCGGGACGCCAGCGGAGCAACGTGGACCCGCCAGCTCGCGGTTCCCTTCCTGCCACAGCCGACGAGCGGCGGCCAATCTACGCCGAATGCAGCGGCGGCGGACGTGCTGTTCCGCCGGTAGCCCCGTTTCCGGTGCGTCGTGCAACTGCGGCCATTAAGCAGCGAGCACAAATCCCGCCGTGCAACAGCGTATACGGACGCCCCCCGCTGCCAGGCGTAGCCAAGAGTCGTTGCCACCGGAGCCCCTCGCACGACGCAGACGAAAACCTTTCCCCTCCGCGCCGTCCAATTCTTAAATATGCTCCAGGACATCCGATTCAGCCCGCCAGCCGAAGCGAACGCGGCGCAGAAGACGGCATAACCGAAAGTAGAGGCGCTTTGGGCCTGGGCCTGTTATACCTAGAATGAGGTTTGCCGGAAAATCGAGGCTAGCGTATATTCAAGAACTTGGAGGATCGCTGCGGAGGAGCGCGGCCGACCCGGAAGGATTATGCTTTTCTCCGCCGCGAAGCACTGGAAATATTGGATAGCGCCCCTATTCGCTATCGCTCTGTTCACTCTGTACATCTGGCGCCAGACTCCCGGCCACGACTGGTATTTGGGCGACTGCGCCATGTACCTCATGCATGCGCGGAACCTCGCCGGGGGACTCCCTTATGCGCAGACCGCCTACATTCGCCAGCCGGAGACTTTCCTAATTGGCCCATCCACTTATCCGGCCGGATACCCTTTGCTGCTGGCCCCGCTCTATGCGCTCTACGGTTACAATTTTCTCGCCTTCAAGACACTGACCAACGGACTGTTGGCGCTCTCCACCTTTCTGATTTTCTTGTACGTACGCCGCACTACCGGGGATGCAGTGGCATGGCTGATCATGTTTGCCGTCGGCCTGTCGAAATTTTATTTCTCGGTCTGGAACGTGCTGGGCTCGGACGCCGCTTTTCTTGCCGAGCTTTTCCTGGTCCTCCTTCTTCAGGATGTGGCGGAGGAGCGCGGGGACCTCGATCGGCGTCCCGTGTTATGGGGCGTCATTCTGGGCGCGGGCGCGTGGTACGTTTACACCACCAGGTCGCTTGGAGCCGCTTTGTTTATTGGCATGATCCTGCGGGAAGTGTGGCGGGGTTGGCCTCGCAAGGGCAGGTTGCGAACATGGCTGTACCTGGCCGCCCTAGTGGCGACATTCATCCCACTGGCTTTGGTCTCAAGCCATCTCTGGCACAGTGACTCCACTTACGGAGGGCAGTTTGTCTTTTCGCCAGCGATATGGCTGAATCACCTGATCACATGCTTGAAACTATTCTCTTATCTTTGGATCAATGGCATCGGTAACTTGCTCAGGATCGCACTCTGGGCCGTGAGTCTGCCGCTGGCTTTATGGGGGCTTTTCCGGCGTCTTCGGCGCGGACCGAAACTAAGCGAAACCTTCTTCATCTGTTACATGGTTGTCCTAATACCCTACTGGGACCCGGTCGACCGCTATCTGGGGCCGTTGTATCCGATCTACTTAATCTACGCATGGGAAGGGATGAACGCCCTCTTGCGCTTCACCCGCAGCGGCATGGCGGCGAACCTGCGTTATGCGGCCGCGGCGGTGGTCGTCGCTATCGGGCTGAGCAATTTGAGGCCATCCAACCTTCAAGCCCCGGACGCCGACGTGGCTAGCCCGGCGGCCTCCGATGTATTCGCCTACATACGGACGAATACGCCGGCAGACGCGTTGATCGTCGCCCACGAACCACGCTGGGTGGGCCTGTTTACCGGGCGGCGATCGTCCATGCTGCCCTATGACTCGCGGTTTTCCGGCGTGGTCGATCGAGCGGGCGCACGGTATGTGCTGCTTTTCAAGCGCGACCCGGACGATGCTGCACGCCTGGCCCCGCTGCTCGCACAGGAGCCGCAGCGATATGTCCGCATTTATGAGAATGGGGAGTTTGAGATCTATGAGGTGCGGCCGAGCGCCGCGCACGCGAGCTACCTTCCTACGGCATGGAATCTTTGAACCAGCTGCGCGCCTTTCTGGAGAGCAGGCTTGATCGGGCGGCATCGGGGCGAACGACGAGGGCCCTGTTGGGATCCTACAATTTCAGTACCCGGGCTGCGTCAGATCACAGTTTCACGAACCCACACTGGCAACCCACGAAATCTAAATAAGGCTCGGGCTTGTCGGCGAAGAACTCCTCAAACGCGCGGTTCACACCGGCTGACGTGTCATAGTCGTGGCAGATGAGGATTGCGCCTTTATTCAGCCGCGGATAAAACCACTCTAAGCCGGCTTTGGTACTCTCGTACAGGTCGGCGTCCAGGTGCACGAATGCGAATCTTACATCAGACAGCTCAGCCGCAGTGTGCGGAAATAGTCCGCGGTGAAAACGTATATCCTCAGTCTTGAGGTAGCGCTGTACTTCTTCGAGGGAATAGCGGTATTGGCGCTCCTTGAATCGCGCGCTGTCTTGCCGAGTGGGTTTCGGAAGACCCTCAAAAGTGTCGAAGAGGTGCAGCGTTCGCCCGGGCGCGCGCGAAGCTATCATCATCGCGGAGGCGCCACTCGCGACTCCGAGTTCGGCCATGTCTCCAGGAATTTTCTTGACAGCGTCGATCGCGCTCATGATCTGGCAAGCTTCGCAAGGAAGCATTAACATGTCCCGCCTGGAGCGGATCTTAAGCAGAAGCTTAAGCCTGTCACGGCGCTGTTCGGAGTCCCAGTACTTGGACAACATCATGCCAGCCCGGGCGAAAAGCACCGGTACTTCGCGTAGAACCCGCAGATCGGAAATCGCCATTTTTACGTTGGTATAATTCCAATGGCGCCTAAACTGGAATTTCCATTTTGTCTCTCACTAGATCCTGACGAAGGAATGAGTTGGGCTGGCTGATTGGGCCGCCGTCAATCGCCGGCGTCCACACATCTCCGCGCTGAACTTCTTGAAATCATTACCCCTCAGTATGAAATTGGTATTATTGATCTGTCAATGCAGAATAGTATGTTAATTCACATCCGTAACGGGCCAGGTTGCCGTCATCTAAGCTCATGGGGTCAGCACGACATGAACCTTGCTCGACTCAACCACTTGGCCCGACGCCCCCAAGTATTGCCATCGATAATAGACGGCGCGTTGCGAGAATGCGGGAATCGTAATGGTGCAGCCCGTGGCGCAGGGTACGCCCGAATAAGATTCCGACTGTTGAAAGTAAAACGGCGTAACAGTATTTACGGAGCCGCTTGCCGCCACGCAGGCTTCCTGCCTGGACGTGCAAAAGTAACTTCCAGGGTCGCCGTTTTCCGCGTATCCAAATTCCACAATCGCGCTTTGAACGCCGTTGCCGGGCGGCGGGTCGACCACCACTGGAACCGGGATGAACGTATTCCGCGCAACTCCATCCTGGGCTGGATACGGCGGAAAAATCGTGATGAGATCCTCGTGCGCAACGCCATCCAGCCATCGGACCCACGATTCTATCAGGCCGCTGTTGGGCGTCACTGCGACATTCCAAAACACGTCCTGCTGATTCCATTTCGAATAGTTAGGGCCCAGCCGGCGGAACCCAGCTCCCATTAAGTCGTGCTGATTGACGCCATATTGCACGATATTCCCCGTATAGGCGCCTAGAGACCCAATACAAATCGCGTTGGTGTCGTCAGCTTGCTGGGCAACTCCCGGGTAACTACAGGACGGATAACTGACATAGGGGGCATTCACGTATACCGTGCCTATGGACGAGCCGGGCTGGCACTCACCCGCCACCCAGACATAGCAGTACTTGTATGAATCCTGCGGTCCGCTGCCAATAAGGCTGCCAGTGCCGCTCACATCGACCAGCGCAAAGCGTCCAACGTACGCCATTGTAGTTAGAAGCTTGCGGTTGAGGATCGATTGCGCGCCAGTGGACTCCCATAGTTGACCGCTTACTTGCGTGAAAGGGTTGAGAGTCCCGAACGCCCCGCCGTCCATTGGCCGCGCGTCCATGCACCCCCCGTTGAAGCAAGGGCCCGGATGGGTATCGACCTCGTTAGGAGATCCGATGCCGAATGCGCCGGCAAACGCCGGGTTGATCGCGATGGCGTTGGCTGGACTTTGAATCGCAGTCGCCACATTGCCGAAGCGAACCTGGTTACAGGCTCCGCTGGCTGTGAGAAGAGCGATGGGGCATAGCGGGCCAAGATTGTAAGGGAACCCGCCAGCCGTGATGTAGATGCCGTTGCCTGTAAAGGTGTGACCGTTCAGAATGGTCGTATCGACGATCATGGTCTGGCCGTTGGCATTCGTTCCATACGGATCGGCGCGGTAATTCCACACCCCTGTCCTCGAATCTTGAATGTTTTGCGTGCCGCAGACGGGGTAGAGGGTGGTCCCGGCGTGGGAGCCGATCGAATAGAGGTACCCGCGCTGCACCGTCATCTGCGTCGGGCTGGCAACCGCGACAACCCGAAAGACTTCAAGGTCGGCGGAGCAGGTGGAGCAGGCAGCGACTTGCAGCAGGTCTCCTACCTGCATGTTTTGCAGAAAGGTGGGGGTGAGGGGCCCTCCTGGGGCGGTCGGAGGCCCGTTCACTGTAATGGTGGTGCACACAGTTCCGGTGACTCCGAATGGGTTTGGCGGACAGACGCTTAGTCCGCCGCCGCCTCCCACATTCGGCGTAAGAGGAGCGCTGGTGAGGCTCATCGTATAACTAGCGGGTCCATATATTCCCAGGTTGTTGCTGGCAATGAATGCCCAGCCGGCCTCGGCCGGGACCGTGGCGTGAATCGTGCACCAGGTAAGAGGCGGCGTTCGATAACTCGCCGCGGCTGCTACCATATGAAAGCTATTAGGGGTCGTGCCGGTTGGAGTGCCGTCTCCAATGGTAAAGATGAACAACCAGCCCGGTGAGTCCTGGCCGGTGGACCTTGTGTAAAACTCCATATCGCCGTCCGAGGAGATTCCGCCCCAAGCGAGAGAGAAAACCGGGTAGCCGCTGGCCGCGAAGTCCGGATTAAACGCCGGGCCCGCCTGACTCACCGACTGGCTCTTGTTGGGCTGCATCACTGTGACCTGCAGGCAAGGCTGCGATACGCCCTGGGCGCAGAGCGGTAAGATCTGCCCCGGCGTGTAGCGGGAATGAGCGCCCATGTACTGTACCTTTAAGACGCTTAGCCTCTGCTGATCGAAAAATAGGAACACGGAGCAATACCAGGTATCTCCGTTTTGCGGATCGAACTGGTAGGCCACACCGGACTGTCCACATACCTGGTAACCGGGCCAACTACCGTTCGCCGTCGGGGCTAAAGCCACTTGACCGAGGTCGCGCAGATCGCTGCCATCGGCCGCGACCCAGTAGAGTTCCTGGCTAACGAAGCAGTTGTACCCGGCCTTGCCGCCGACATTGACATTGGGCGAACAATCCTGCTCATACTCGGGCGCCGCTCCCCATCCCGGCATCACCGTGGCGCCGTATTGAAACGTGGTATAGCCGATCGATATGCGGTCGGCGGTAGCTGTTTTTTTCCAGATGAGCACGCCGAAGTTATTGGCGGAGTAAGTCACTGAGCTCTGGTTCGAAACCGGGCCGGCGGATAATGTGAGTTGCCGCTCGCTCTGCACCGAGCTTAAGGTGAATTGTGCGCCGCCGATGTTAATCGAACTTCCGGCGGTCCACTTGATGCTGAAGGGGTTGCCGCTGACCAGCGTAACCTGCTTGGTGGCTGCCGTGTAACTCACCGTGCCTGTGGCTAGCGAGACATCGGGCCGGATGATCGCCGGTTGGCCGGAGCCTTGCCACAAATTCATCAGCGCCTGGCTGCCAAATGTATAACTGGCCGGCGTCCCTGTAAGAGTTGCCTGTTGCGTGCCGCTGGTACAGGTAACTCCATTCACCGTCAGGCAGGCGACCACCATACAGTCGTCTCCGGAGCAACCGGGATTGCTGATGGAAGCCTTGTTGATGGTCACCGTCACCCAGTCGAGAGACGACCCCTGACTGGCATAGACGGAGCCCCCGTACAGAGTAAGACTGTCCGCCCTCAAGAATAGCGGGCATGTCCCGGATGAGCATGGGCCGGTGAACGATGCCGTGGCGCTGGTGTTGGACAGGGGAGCCGCCGGATTCTGCCAGGCAGACTGTATATCGATCGCCGTCACGAAGTTTTGCGTGGTGGATGGCGTCCCCACGGGCGACGTGGCCCGGACAGAGCGTAGTCCGGTAAGCGGATCGATGAGAGCCTGGCTTGGATTGGACCATTGCACCCCCGGGTAGGAATACTGTCCGGGATTGGCCCGGTCTGCCAGCGGCCCTTCGTTATGCGTGTCGCCCAACGGGACATTCTGGGTGCGGAATTCCTGATCGAAGCTTTGCGTGCCGCAAGTCAGCGTAAAATGGTGGCGCGCGTTCGCTTGCAGAGCTCTCGAATGGCGGTCTCCGTCGGAAGCAAACTGGGCGTTCCGTAGCCCGATCACGAATGTCCTGGTCCTCCCGGCAGGCGCCGCCGTAGATGGACTTTGTCCCGCCGCGAGCATCTGCCCCGCCGTAATGTTTCCCGGACGCGAATCCTGGTCGGCTCCGCTGAATAAGGCCGGGTTTACGTCGTCCACTAACACGCCCACATTCCCCCCAGCAGCCGTCCCTGCTGTGGCATTCGAGAATGTGAAGCTGGAAGGCGACGGAACCGCGGTAATGGTTTGCCAGGCGTTCCATGCGGATACCCCGGAATTCTCCATATAGATCACGGCGCCCGTGAGGAGACCATGAGGGGCGTTAGTTTGAACTGTAACCTGGCCGCCGGATTGCGTTGCCGAAGCCATCGCTAACGACCGGTCCATATCGGCCACTTTAAGACTGCAGGCCGATTGTATCGGGGAAGTGTATTGCAGAATCGCCTGCGTCGCCGTAGTGGAAACTCCGGTAACGTTGATTTGAGCGACAAGCGCCAGCGGAGCCGCCGCCAAAATCGAGATGTACTTAGATGCGGAAGCCATTTCTCTCCTATGTCTATTGTAATATTACGATTCTTGGACTCAGGCGTGTCATCGCAGCACGGCATCTCAGCCTGGCGTCAAACAACCCAGAGCTCCCGGATGCGTTCGAATCGATACCGCCGGCCGATGGGTGACTTGTCTCACCGCTGACGCCGCGAAGGGCAAAGGTAAGGGCGCCGCCTTCTAGTGTACTTGCCAGGACAATAGCGTCATCCCCGGCATGGTATTAGAGCTGAAACTGTCGCAATAAATACCCACATGGTCCGCAACCGTGAAAAATGTGCTGGGGCTTGAATCGATGGTTTGCCAGTTAGCGCCATCGTTACTGAGCTGCATAGTCTGGTTGGTTCCATCGTCATGCAGTTGCATATGTATCGGTCCTGTAACCGAATAGGGCAACAGACCTCCATCTCCCCAATAGCTGCTCGGGCTGTGATACTTACCAATTATGAAAACAAACGGAGTAAAAACGCTGCTGGCGCCAGCATAGCCGAAAGTACGCAGGCCGCCTGGAGCTCCTCCCGTGGCGCCTGCTTGATACCAGAACAGACCGCATGCGGGAAAGCCGCCGGTGTTTCCGCCGGACGTGCCTGGAAATAAGGAGCTGGAGATACTCGGCAAAAAAGTCGCCGTGATGGTATAAGGAATCGATGGAGTGGGGATCATCTGTCCCGCCAGACTATGCGCTGCCGAAGCGGCGGCCTGCAAATACATCGAGCCGTTGGTGGTGGTTACCGAGGACGTGCCTTGGTTTAGCCAGGTCCAGGTTTGCAAATTGGGAGGAGTGACGCCAAAGATCGGACCGAAATAGACGCCGCCGGTCTGGAGATAGGGCAAGGTTATCGCAATCGCGCCGCCGCCGGTTGAGCTCTCGGGCGCCCATTGCGTTCCATTCCATGTCAGCACCTGTCCGGTTGCAGGCGCGAGGGACTGGACCGATCGTCCCTGAATCGCCTGCACGGTCGCTGCCGTGGTGGTTCCGGAGAGATCTCCACCTAAGGCGCCCGCCGCGGTCTGCGGCGCCCACTGCGTCCCGCTCCATGTCAGGACCTGGCCCGTGGATGGCGCGGTGGTCCCGACCGCTTTCCCCTGAATCGCCTTTACTGTCGCTGCGGCGATGGTTCCGGAGATGTCTCCGCCTACGGAACTGACTACGGTCTGTGGCGCCCACTGCGTCCCGTTCCACGTTAAGACCTGGCCTGTGGATGGCGTGGTGGTCCCGACAGCCTCGCCCTGAATCGCCTTTACTGTCGCCGCGGCGATGGTTCCCGAGATGTCTCCGCCTACGGAACTCACTACGGTCTGTGGCAGCCACTGCGTCCCGTTCCACGTTAAGACCTGGCCTGTCGATGGCGCGGTGGTCCCAACCGATTTCCCCTGAAGCGCCTTGACAGTCGCCGTAGTAAGTCCGCCCGAAATATCACCGCCGGCAGCCGGCAGTTGTCCGCTGGCCACCGCCCCGCCGATTTGCGCAAAGGTATAGTCGCCGGTCTGCGCCGCGACTGTTCCGTTTCTGCCGAATACGCTGGTTACTCCGCCCCCGCTCACTTGCGTCCACGTATTGGCTGGATTGCAGAGATAGATATTCTGGCCGCTGGCTGCGGCTGTGTTGAAGAAGAACTGGCCCACGCCGCACGTCGCAGGCAGCGCGGCTCCGGCCTGGGCCGGCTTGGTCGCGGCGGCGCCGGATGCATCCCAAGTCCCTTGAACTGTGCGGCTGCCGGTAATCGTGGACTGCGCCAGCAGCGCAGGCGCGCTTAAAATACAGATTGCTATTACTAGTTTCATATATGTTATTCGCTCGGTAACCGCTTAGAATCCTCGAACCACAGTAGCTGTGAATGTTGCGGTTGCCGGACTGACCACACCGGTGGAATCCGCGCACAGCCGCACGGAGACCACGCCGGCCGCGCTAATGCGCATATTTCCAGTCAGCCCCGGCTCCAATCCGGCCGGCCAACCCGGGGCCACAGCGTCGCCCGGATTGGCTCCCGGCAGAGAAAATGTAAGATCGCTTGAGCAGGTCGCCGCAGATATCGGCGGAAAGCCAAGCGTAACCGATGCCGTCAAGTAGGTCGGAACCACGGCGCTATCGACTGAGACCGTGGTTTGGCCGGCGGCTGCCACTGTCGCGATGCCAGCGCCTCCCAATATCGGGTTAGAGCTGAGCCATCCCCTTAGGTCGATGCCGCCGTTAACATCCCATACGGCGTTCGCCGCCGTCCAGGTATAAAGAGGCATCGAATTGATGGGAAATCCAGTCACGCCCGGAACCGCGACGCACGAGCCGCCGCAGTTTATCGTCATAGTAGCGCCTGCGGTCAGCTTCCCCGTTGGGTCCACGTAGATATACGCGGTTCCGCTGCCGCTACTGACCGCTACCGCGGCGGCCGCTGTGATGCTGTATACCTGCGTGCCGAATCGAACGTTGCATGGCGTGGACGCGGAACAGTTACCGCCGATCGAGAGCGTGGTCGGGCTGCTAAGTACCACCGCAAAATCCCCAAGCTGCGCAGCCATTACCGCGCCGCCGCCGGCCGCTTGCGCACCGTTGTTCCCGCCGTTGTAACCATTGATCACGCACCGCCCGGTCTCCGCAGTCGCAAAGACTACTGTCACGTTATAACTATTCGGATCGACGGTAATCAGGCTCGGCTCCACCAGGTTGGACGGCGTAGCATTGTCGTAACACTGCACGAGCAGATTCGAAGTTCCTAACTCATGGGTGCTGCCTGGAACCGAGATGGAAGTCTGGCTGGTGAAGAAAGTTACGTAATTAGCTGGCGGAAAGGTAATATTAGGAGTCAAAATGACCCACAAGCTTCCGTTGTAGACCTTGAGCCGGTTGGAGTCTGCCGAATCCACCGCAAGATCTCCGGCCGATGCGATGGTCGGCAGCGGGCCCGGGACAATCTGTATCCCCGCGGCGTTGACGCTTGGCAGGAAAGTTTGCGTCGCGCCTGCCGCATACGAATTGAAGTTGGTCGTATCCGCCGCATTGGTCACTTGGGCTGCCACGTAATCGCCGGTTTGCGATGTTATCGCTCCGGTTCTCCCGAACACGCTCGCTACGCCGCCAGTCTGGTTTTGGGGAGCCCATTGGGTTCCGCTCCAGGTCAGAACCTGTCCAATGGCCGGAGCCGTTGACGCGACGGCCCGGGTTTGGAGTTTGATCACGGTTGCAGCAGTGATTCCGCCGGAGATATCGCCGCCCGCCAGCGGCAATTGGCTGCTTGCAACGGAGCCGCCGATCTGCGCAAAGGTATAGTCGCCGGTCTGTGCGATCACCGCCCCGGTTCGCGCGAACACGCTGGTAACCGGGGCCGTGGTTATGGTGACTGTCTGCGCCGTCCACTGTGTCCCGTCCCATCCCAGGAACTGCCCGGCGGCGGGCGCGATGGTATTCAGTTTGCGGCCCAGCAGCTTGTTGACAGTCATGGCGGTCGCCGGCCCGCTGATGTCTCCGCCGAGCGCTTGCCAGATGAGCGACGCGCCGTTGTTAGACAGAATGGAATTCGCATTCCCGGAGACCGAAGGCAAGGTGTTTCCTTGCAGGCTCCATAGGTTTGTGGACGTGCACACATACCAGTTTGCGCCGGCCAGCGCCGTTGTTAGGATGAATGTCGCGCCCACCTGACACGCGGCGGGTAACAGCGTCCCGGTCTGGGATGGCAAGGTGTAGCTTGCCCCGGAGAAATTGACGCTCTTGCCCTGTGTCCGCAGATCGATTTGCGTCTGCGCCTTTCCGATCCCCGCGAGCGCCGCCGCCGCAAGTAAGTAGCAGGTCACCGTTTGTAACTTCATAGTGTGAGTTATATGAGACGCGTGCTTTAGCCGCAGGCGTCTCCTGGCCACATATTAGAACGTCGAGTCCGGCGATTCGGCCGGGTATTTCGTTTAACTAACTGAAACCAATGGAAGAAATAATTGTTATTATTGCGTGACCGTTCAGCGGCCAAATTGCATTTTCATCGCGGAGACGCGGAGGGCGCTGAGGAAGCGCAGAGAGGAAGATTATAGGGAGAAGCGCTGAGCCGTTGAGACTTAAGAGGCTTGCGTCTTCGGCTCGGATTGCCGGATTTGTGACACTACCCTACGGACGGATGACGAAACGGAGCGGCCAATCGGCGCACTTGGTGATGCCGATGCGCGGCGTAGTTTCAATGCGGATGGCTCGCGGCTCGGCGGGGGCGCGCACCACCAGCGGGCCGCGCGTAACGTCGACGCCGTTGTGGGCGCGGGTGATGGCTAGAGCCAGCGTGAGCTTGCCGGGTCCCGACGCGAGGTCCTCGGGTTTGCGGGCGGCGGGACGGCGGCGGCGCATGATATCGAGTCCCGCCACCGGCTTCAAGGCGCGGATGAGTACGCAGCCGGGCTGGCAGTCGGGTTCCGCTACCAGGTTGAGGCACTCGTACATGCCGTAGATCAGGTAGACATACGCATGCCCGGGCGGGCCGAAGATGACGCGGGTGCGGTCCGTGACGCCGCGGGCGGTATGCGAAGCCAGATCGTCGCCGCCCAGATAAGCTTCGGTCTCTACGATGATGCCGGCGGTGGGGCCGTGGACCAGGACTTTGCCCAAGAGGCCGCGCGCAACCTCAATGGTGGGCCGTTCGTAGAAAGCGCGTTGGAGGATGGGTCCGAAGGACATGGGTGCGGTCTTTCAGTTTTACAATAGAATTCGGCTCTTCTGGAAAGGCTCATCCGGATAATCGATGCGACTATTCACGGCACTGGATTTACCCTGCGAGGTTACAGGCAAGCTGGAAGAATTGCTGGCGCGGCTGCGTCCCACGGCGCCCATTCATTGGATCGCGCCGTCAAACCTGCACATCACCACCAAATTCATCGGCGAATGGCCCGAGGCGCGCCTCGAGGAATTGAAGACCAGTCTGGCCGGCATCGCGATGCGCGATCCGATACCCGTACACATCAAAGATTTGGGCGTTTTCGTTAATCCCAGGAAGCCGCGGATTTTTTGGTGCGGCGTCGACGCGCCGCAACTGGGTCCGCTAGTGGCCGATACGGAAGCAGCAACGGCCGCGTTGGGCATCGCCGGCGAAGAGCGCGCTTATTCGCCGCACCTGACGCTGGCGCGGATCAAGGAAGGTTTCGACATCACGGCTCTACGGAAAGTGGTGGTCGGCGAATCCTCGCTCGATTTTGGCAGCTTCGAAGCACGCAGCTTTTTTCTTTACCTGAGCCAGCCGAACCCCGGCGGTTCCGTTTACACCAAACTTGCGGAATTCCCACTCTGTCATCCATGATGCCGCTACCCGCGACGCCCGCTGCCGGCGGCAAGAGGGAAACGGGGTGATAACCTAATAGTCCATGCGAACGCTGCCGCTGTTGCTTGTGCTGGCCGCCGCGTCCTGCGCATTGTCGCCGCAGGACACGCCAGGAACTTCCGCGCGGCCGAGCGGAGGCTTCGCCGTTCAACTCAGCTCGCGGCTGAATGCCTCTTCGCAGTCGGACCTCGACCAACAACTGACCGCCGCGTTCACGGAGGGAACCGCGCATCCGGCGAACGTCCGGAATTGCGTGGAAATGCTCGCTCTGGGGGCGCGCGGCGCAGGGTCCACCGCCGACCCGGAGTACTTGCAACAGAGGTCGACCCTGGTCCAATGCACCGTCCTTCAGGCGCTGCGCGGCGCTAAACCGGCAAGCTCTTCGTTCGTAGCTGCACTGAAATGGGACGAAAGCATTTTGCCGCTGCTGCCGCCGCAACTCGCCATCAACGTATCCGACGAGAGCATACGCGCGGCCGACGCCGCGGCCAAGGCAAACAAGAGCTGGGCCGATATCGATAAGACTGCCACTGCCGGCGCGGACGGGCCGGACCGGGTCATGGTGAAAGGCGAAGGCTTCATCGTGCGCCTGATTTTGTGGGGCCGCGGCGACCTGAACGGCGACGGCGTACAAGACTTGCTGGTGCAGACGCTCGATACGCTTACCGAAGGCACCTACCGCTACACGAGGCTCTTCATTCTCACTCGCAAGAGCGCGGACGGCAAGCTATCGGTGGTGCGGGAGCTGCTCTGATTACTTGGGGCCGGCAGCGGCTTTGGCGTCGGCGGCGGCTTTCTCGAACTGGGCCTGGGTCCAATCGTTGCGATCGTCGTTGACGGGTGCGGCGCGGTGGCTTTCTTTAGCTGCCGTGGCCCAATCCTTATCCTTGACGGCTTTGCAAAGCGTAGGAAACTTCGAGGTCAAACCGGCGACGCCGAGGTTGAACCCCATGTCGAAGAGCGCCGCGCAGGCTTCGTCGGGATAGCTGTCGAAGTCCGGGAACGCAGCGACAAGCTTGGCTTTGAACTCCGTCACCCGGCCGTTGAGCAACGAGGTGATAATGGCATCCGGCAGATCGAGCTTGGTGAACTGCTTGTAATAGCTGAATATTTTCCCCGCGGTCTGCTTATTGACGTTGTCGAAATCGGCCTGAATCTCGGTGGCGGTCGCCGGTCCC
>Ga0116129_1000139_pt1 | contig 52006 bp, 36 predicted proteins | sample June2015DPH_17_2_FD_89732 | JGI IMG/M metagenome (GOLD analysis project Ga0116129, IMG submission 89732) | Peatland microbial communities from SPRUCE experiment site at the Marcell Experimental Forest, Minnesota, USA - June2015DPH_17_10 | ecosystem: Environmental > Terrestrial > Soil > Wetlands... | reverse complement strand
TCGAGAGAGCAGAACACATCGCCCTTTGGGGTCCACTGCACGTAGTTGGCGACGAACAGATCCACCTTGCCGTCACGGTCATAGTCCAGCCAGGCGGCGCTGGCGCCGAAGTTCGCATTTTGAATTCCGGATGCCTGGGTGACATCGCGAAATTTGCCGTTGCCCTCGTTGTGGAAGAGACGATCGCCGTCGAGGGCGGTGATGTAGACGTCTTCGCGGCCGTCGTTATCGTAGTCCGCAATAGCTACGCCGAGGCCATACATTTCGACGTCCAGGCCGCTTCCGGCGGTCACATCGGTGAAGGTTCCGTTGTGGTTGTTATGGTAGAGCGCGGCGACGGACCGGCGGCCGTGGGGGACAAAATCCTTACCATCGATCAGCAGAATATCCGGCCAGCCATCGCCATCGGCGTCAAAGAAGGCGCACCCGGCGCCCAGCGTCTCGGGCAGATACTTTCGCCCGGAACGTCCGGCGTTGTGTGTGAAGTGGATGCCTGCCTGGGCGGTAACATCGGCGAAGGTTACGGCGATGCGGGGCGGCTTGTCGGCAGCGAGTGTTACCGCGACGGGAGTTATCGCGAACAGAGTTATGGCAGCGACAGTTATGGCAGCGACAGTTATCGGAAGCGCGTACGATCTTCTCAATTTCCCTCCGTGAGCGCCACGCTCTCATGGTCGTGGACGGCCTGGCGCTCATTGTTCTCCTCCGGCGGAACAGCTTGCCTCCCGCTCGACCGCGGGGCATGTCTCCCAGGCCACGATAGCAAAGCGTGAACGTATAGTGCATCCGCCGCGCACGACGCCCGCAATAATGGAATGATACTAGCTGTGGACCGCATGATTTCGCGCTGTTGTTGGAAACCACTCCCTTACGGTCGCGGCTCTGCCTGGAGCGGCGGGCGTGAGCGAGCGGTCATTCGGCGTCACAGAATCTCGTGGCTGGAGAAATAGCTGTGGATCGAGGCCGCACCCCTACATTCCGATTGCTGGCGGGGCTTGCCGTGACGCTCTCCGCCGTCGCGGTGTATTCCGCGTATACGGTCTGGCAGCTGCGCACGCTCGAGAACCTGCAGGCCGCCACCATTGACCGCAACCGGATCGATTCGCTGGCGCTGCTGCGCATCCAGAATAATCTGAATTCCGTGGCTCTCACTTTGAGAGACATGCTGGACCATACCGAACCCTATCCTCTGACTGCCTGGCGGGCGCCGCTGGCGCGCATTCGCACGGACCTGGCCGACGCTCTGGAGCGCGAGGCGAAATACTCGCCATCCACCGGCTCTTCGGAAAGCCGCGCCTACCTTGCCAGCAGCGTGAACCAGTTTTGGGATGCCCTGGATCGGGTCTTTGCCCTCGCCGAGAGCGGCGACGCCGAAAAGGCCGGAGACACGATCCGGCTCTCGCTGCAGGCCCGTCAACAGGCGCTCACTACCGCGGTGGCCCGTCTGCTGGTGCAGAACAACGAGAGCGAGGAGCATGCCGCCGAAGACACTCGCGCCATTTACCGACGCGCCGAGCGCAACGTGTACGTGTTCCTCGCGGCGGTGCTGATTGTGGTGGTACTTACCAGCATCTACCTGCTGGATTACAACCGCCGCATGTTCGAGCGTGTGGAATCCCTATCGCTCCGCCGCAGCGAGTTAGCGCAGCAATTGATCTCCATGCAGGAGAATACGTTTCGTTCGATCGCCCGCGAGTTACACGACGATTTCGGACAGATCCTGACCGCCATGGGAGCTATGCTGGCTCGCGCCGGACGGCGGACTCCGGCCGAGGCGGGCGCCGATAAGGCCGACCTGCGCGAGATCCATGAAGTGGCGCAGTCCACTCTGGAAAAGGTCCGATCACTCTCGCATGCTCTCCACCCGGTGGTGCTGGACGACGCCGGGTTTGAGGGCGCTGTAGCCTCTTACCTGCCCGCTTTTCAGAAGCAAACCGGGATAGCGGTGCAATATGAAAAGGGCGGCGCCAGCCGGGAACTGGACCGCGGCGTGGCGATCCATCTCTATCGGGTGCTGCAAGAGGCTCTGAACAATGTCGCACGGCATTCCAAATCGACCTCGGTGCGGGTGGGGCTGAGTTATCGGCCCGAAGCGGTGGTCCTCGAAGTGGAGGATCGCGGCATCGGCTTCGGCAAGAGAGAAGGCAAGGGAATGGGACTGATCTCTATGCGGGAGCGCGCCGGCCTGGTGAATGGCCGCGTGGAATTCCTGGATGTGGAAAGCGGCGGCGCGCTGATGCGGTTGACTGTGCCTTCGACTAATGTAGGCTGAGTCTGGCTGCGGCCCCGGGGCGCTTCAAGCGAGCGATAAGACGATCTCTCGGGAACGTCTCTCGCGGAGACTGGCATAGCGCGAGGCTAAGAGAGCCGGCTGAAAGCCGGCTGCAGCCAGGATTGGCTGCCCCACAAAGCGGCTGGCAACATGTCCCACAACATTGTTCACTTAATCTTAATTAACACCTCCGATTCGAAGCGCGTTCACACGAGTGTGAACGCGGCACGCATGAGTGCGTGCGCCACGATTTGATCTGCCTGCACTAGCACTAGGGGTGAATAGCATTGAGAGCTGCGCCACAATGCTGGCACTATTGCACGGCGATGTGCAGGGCCTGGCTGCCGCTGACGCCGCCGATGCTGAAGGTTACCGATGCGGTGTCGCTGGCTGAGATGCTCGGTATCACTACGTTGAACTGGTAGAGACCGACAGCATTGGGAGCGAGGCCGGCATACATGACCGTGGCGGGCGTGCCGCCGATGGAGATTTGGAACGATGGCAGCGTGTTGCTCTGCCCCGGCTGAACGATCTGGCCGGCGGGGATGTTGGGCGTCACCGGACCGAACCCAACGCCGTAAATGGTGACGATATCGCCGGGGTTGGCCCGCCGCGAAGGAATGCCGGCGACTTCTCCGGGCGGCATGGCGTAGGTTACTCCATCGGAGAACAGCGCGCCCACGTATTGGAATCCACCGACCTTGAACGAAGGCGGCGCGAACAAGCCGGGCTGAAGCGCGTTGACTGTTACGGTGGCCGATTCCAGGGCCGCGCCGGCGGCGGTCTTGACCGTCAACTGCTGCTGTCCGGGGGCGACGGTGTAGGGAATCTGCGCGTCGATCTGGCCGCCGCTGATGTAATCGATGTAGGCCGGCTGTCCGGCAATGGTGACAGTGACTCCATCGAGCGTGGTGGGGGCGATCAGACCGCCGCCCGTGAAGTCGGCGGTGGTCCAGGAACGATTGCTAAAGGAAAGATCGGCGCCGTAGATCTCGACCCAGGAACCGGGCGCGACCGACGAGAACCCGCCGAAATCGCTCGCGGTCAAGATGCCGCCGGGGTTGACATACGGCGGGTAGGCCGTGAGCTCGCGGATCACGTTATTTACGGAATCCGCAATGTAGACGTTGTTGGAGCTATCCACGACGACGCCGCTGGGAAAACCGAGCTTGGCGTTGGTTCCAATATAGCCATCGCCCGAGTAACCGTCGCCGGTGCCGCCGCCGATGGTCAAGATGATGCCGTTGGTGTTCACTTTGCGGATGCGGAAGTTATTGGTGTCGGCGATGTAAAGGTTGCCATAAGGGTCGAACGCCACGTCGAAAGGCACGTTGAGCTCCGCGGTGGTGGCTTGGATCATGTCGCCCGAATAACCGGCCGTGCCGTTGCCGGCCGCGGTGGTGATGATGCCGTTGGTATGCAGCACGCGGATGCGATTGTTGCCGCTGTCGGCGATGTAGAGGTTGCCGGAAGGATCGAAGGCGATGCCGAATGGCGTGTTCAGGTCGGCCTTGGTCGCCGGGCCGCCGTCGCCGGCGAACCCCGGGTTGCCGGTGCCGGCCACGGTGGTAATGATGCCGCTTGGCGACACCATGCGGATGCGGTGATTGTTGCTATCGCCAATGTAGAGATTGCCGGATGAATCGAAGGCGAGACCGACGGGGTGATTGAGCACGGCGGCGTTGGCGGGGCCGCCATCGCCGGCGTAGCCATAACAACAGTTAGTGCCCGCGAAGGTGGAAATATCGCCGGTACTCTTAGTGACCAGGCGGATCACTTGATTTTGTACATCGGAGATGTATATATTGCCGGACGAATCGGGGATGGCCTTGAACGGTGCGTACAGGTTAGCATCGATGGCCAGGCCGCCGTCGCCCATCCAGGCGGGAGTGCCATCGCCAGCGACAGTATTAATATCGCCCGTGCCTGTGCCGCCGGTCACCACGCGAACGCGATTGAACCCGCTATCGGCGATGTACAGGTTGTGGGACGAGTCAAAATACAGGCCGATGGGATTACTCAATTCCGCGGCATTGGCGGGCCCCGCGTCGCCAAGGAGGCTGGCTGTACTGAGTCCGATGACGGTGTTGATGACGTAATCGGCAATCTGCGCCATACCTAAGGCAGGGAGAGCTAAGAATAAGAATAAGTAACGAGACATGCGAAATCTCCTGGTTTAGAATACGATTCGAAGCCCAACCTGGGCGCGGCGGGCATTGGTTCCGTACGGGAACCCATCGGCGGCGTTGCCGGTTCCCAAGCCGGCTACCGGCCGGAGCACGCCCAATGTAGCGGTATAAGCGATGGTATTGAGACTGGTGTCGTACTGGTTATTCAGGGCGTTGAAGGCCTCGAACATGAATATGCCCTTGATGGTATCGGTGAACGGCAACACCTTGGCGATGCGCGCGTTCACCACGTATTGAGCGCTGGTGCGCAGACTATCGACATCCTCAAAGGGAACGCGGTTCCAGCCGCCGGAGCCGTTGAGCGAGTTGACGTATTCCATGGTGATGGCGGGCGTGGCGTTGTTGGTTCCGGTGGCGAACTGTTGGCCGTTGACGATGGTGAGCGGCGTTTCCGGCAGACCCGAGGCCAGTGTAGCAATGCCTGAGATCTGCCAGCCGTTCAGCACATAACGCGCCACCGGGGAATCGCTGTTGGTCACGACGGGCTGCCACGTCCAGTTCACCACGACGCGGTGACGCTGGTCGAACAGGGAATCGCCCTGATCGTCGCGATAATCGCCGGGGATGAAAGTGGCCGTGGTGGCGTTCGATACGACCGGCGGCCCGTTTACATTGTCGAGGGCGTGAGAATAGGTGTAGGAAGCCTGAACGCTCAGGCCGTGCGACATCCGCCGGTTCACCTGAGCGACAGCCGCGTCGTAGCGGGAAGCGCCGGAGCCCTCGATTTGATAGACGTGGGCGAAGTTCGTGCCGGTCGCCTTGGCGGTATACATGGAAGAGAAATAGTAGTTTCCAGTGGGGGAGCCGCTGGCATTGTCGATGGTATAGACCTTGGTGGCGTCGAAGGGCGCCAGGTTCTGATCGGCCTGGGTAAACAGTCTGACGCCGCGGCTCTGCAGGACGCTGACGGAGACGATAGTGTCCCTGGCCATAGTCCGCTCCACGGCGAGCGTGGCTTGCTCGGTGTACGGGTTGCGGAACTTGTTCAGGGGGAACACGACATTCTGCGCTTCCGAAGGAAAGGTGGTGAGGTTGGTGGCATAAATCTTCGGGAAAACCTGGTTGCCCGGCTGGTTCGGAAGCAGCGTGATGGAGGCCTGATTGATTCCATTACCGGTATACAGGTCTTCCAGCAACTCGCCTGAAAAGGGCGCGTAATAAGAGCCGAAGCCGAGGCGGGCGACGGTGCGGCCGTCGAGCTGGTAGGCTATGCCGGCGCGCGGCGAGAAGTCGGTGCTGGTGGATGGAACCGAGCCGGTTTCATAAAAACTGGCGCTGGTGTAGGCGGGAGGGGGAAAGAGCACTTTTTCCCAATGCACGCCCCCCTCGAGGGTCAGGCGCGGCAAGGGCCGCCAGACATCCTGCGCGTAGGCGCCAAGCGGCTGAGTCTTGACGCTGACTACGGGCTGTCCGAAGCCCTGGTTGAAATCTTCATAGCTGCGGCGGGCCAGGGTGTTGCCGCTGAAATCCTCGGCGAAGGCGGTGAGCGAGGGATAGTCGAACATGCCGGAGCGGGCATAGATCTGCGCGGTCTTATCCTCGTTTCGCATATACTCGCCGCCAAAGGTCAGCGTGTGGGCGCCGATGGAAGCGGCCAGATGGTCGAGGAATTGCCAGCGCTGCTCGCTGATCACCATGGGATAGTTCGGATTGCCGCCAATGGGCGTGCCGGCGATGGTGATGCCAAGCGGCCCGGTGGAGGGCAGCAGCGCGGGGTTTTGATAGTCCGAGAAGCGGTCGTGATACCAGGCGGCGCGGACTTCGTTGACGGCGTTGCCGCCGGGGGTAGCGGTATAAGATGCCTTGCCGAAGCGCGTTTCGTCGGTATAAGTTCCGTTGTTGCCGAGCAGCTCGCCATTAGTCGAGACCTGGTCGTTGACCGACCCGTTCGGGGAGTGCGTATGCAAGGCGCCCCCGTCAAAGCTGAAGTTGTTGGCCGGAGTGAGGCGGTAGTCGACTCTGGCGAGGGCGTTATCCGAGCGCAAAGAGCTGGGGACGACGCGATTCAACTGCGCATTGATGAAATTGATGGCGGCGGTACACTGCAACGCGGTAGCGGGCGAGATGCAATTGGAGGGCGCAACGGCGGTTCCGGCGGCGTTGCCGATCAACGGATTGGTGATGAGGTTGATGCCTTGAGACGAGCTTTGCGCGACTTCGGCGTTGAGGAACCAGAACATATTGGAAATTGCGGGTCCGCCGCCGCTGATGCCATATTGCTCGTGCTTGGCGTCGGGGCTGAAGGCAGGGTCGTAACGGTCGGTGGAGTTGAAGCCCTGGCTGTTGTAGTATCCGTACGCGGCGCCATGGTATCCGTTGGTTGTTCCCATGTGTGTTGACACGTTGACGAAACCGCCCGAGGAGCGGCCGAATTCGGCGGAGCCGTTAGCGGAAACCACGTGCATTTCCGCGATGGAATCCTGCGGGACGAACGGGGCGATGCCGGGCCGCTGGTAGAAGTAGGTGTTGGACCCCAGGACGCCATCGATCAGGAACGCATTCGGGAAACCCTCGCCGCGGAACGCCAGTACGCCGGAGGGGACTTCGGCGGCGGCGGGGGCCGTCGGGGCCAGCGAATCGACGCGGCGGTTATCGGTGGGAAGGATATCGACCTGGCCGTCGGAGAGCGTAGTGGAGAGCTCGAATTTTACCGCGTCCGAAACGCTATAGGTGGGGGCGGGCTGAACGCGGGCCTCGCGCGGCAGCACGGGCAGCACGATCTTGAAATTCATGGTTTCGCCGAGGGTAACCTGGATATCCGGTAGTAAGAAAACGGAGAATCCGTTGTGGGTGAGCTTGAGGGTGTACCCGGGACCGGGGGGCAGGTCCGCAATATTGAACACGCCATCGTCGGTGGTGATCATGTTGTGCTGGAAGCGGAGCGCGGGATTGGAAATCACCACCGCGGTGTCGGGGAGGCCATCGCCATAAGGATCGCGAACGGTACCGGCAATCGCGCCGTATCCGTTCACGGCCTGGGGAAACGCACCCGGCGAACACACGAGCGTAAGGAGACACAATCCGAGTATTATTTTCATTCGCTAACCTGAAGGGACCTTTTCATTTTAGATGGAAGCGGGCGGGAATCGGGTTTCGCCCGAAATTTCAGCGCGCACACGGGTTCGGATGAGTGCCGGACGGGGTACAGGTGTGGTCTTTTTTCGACGCAGAAACGCCGCGGCGCAGAGAGGCATCTGCGTCTCCGCTGGGATGTGGCATAGGTACTCAACGCGCCGTATCCACACAGTTGCGGACACGTTTTGGCCGGGGCCGGTCCGGGGTACGATGATCTAGTCGCATGCCGCTTGGGGTCGATATAGCACGTTCGGCGCCGCCAATCGGGATGGCGCGGCGGGTTGCGGGAATACGCGCGGTTTGCGGCGTGAAGGACCGGCGACAAGATCGCCGGCGCTACCGTGGCTGGCTTCCGGGGTATGCGGGGTTTGCGCGGAAAGGACCGGCGACAAGATCGCCGGCGTTGCCGTGGCTGCGGTTGCGGTGGGCAGGGGTTGGGCTTCCGCGCGCTGCGGCGCCATGCATTCGACGGCCGAATCAGCGATTTTTATGCCGCGTCCGGCAGGTTTGGATCGCGATCCGCGGCGGATGGCCGGGTCCCGGTGGGGTTTGCAGCCTGATCCGGCTGGGAAACGGGTGCGGGAGGCGGGGTTTGCGAATTTTGACGGAACGAAGCCAATGACGCGGAAGTGGCTTTGGATTGTTTGGGTTGCGGGGGCTGCGGGGGCTGCGGGCTGTCGGCACGAGCCACTTGGAGGCGCTGGAGTTGGTTGAGTGCGCGGTGATAATTGCGCTCGCAGGAATTGACCAGGCGTTGAAGGCGATCGAAGGGGCCGGCGCCGGTGGTGAAGGAGTCGCCGGAAGAGCAGGCTTCGATGGCGGTGTTTTTTTCCAGGAAGGCGTTGGTGGCCTGCACCCAGAGGTCGGCTTCGACGCAGCGCATGCGGCGGAGGCGCCATTCGTTGTTGACGAGGGTGTCGACGAGGAAGCGCTCGACGGAGTTGGCCGGGCGGTGCTGGTCGCGGTACTCGGCGGAGAGGTCGGCGAGATCGCCGGCGGCTTCGTCGAACATGATCTGATGGGGTGGGTCGATGCCGTGCTTGAGGGGGTTGTAGCTGGGTGCGGCTTGGTGCGGGAGCGCGTTTTGTTTGGGAGCGGTCATATTTAAAACCTCCGATTTGAGGCTAGCAGGCGAATTTAGGGCTGGAGAGCGCGGAAGGGGTTAAGTCCTTTAGAAAGGGCCGAAAATATATTTAAAAATCTGTGACTGGGGTTGAGGGTGGGGGCAGAAGGTGACGAATCTAGTATGGCGTTTCCACAAAAAAATATTAGCCGCCGATAAACGCCGATAAACGCCGATGAACGCGGATAAGAATTAGGCTTTGTTTTATCGGCGTTCATCGGCGTTTATCGGCGGCCCAAAGTACTTTGCGGTATGAGTTGGCAGCCGTAGCGGGTTGGCGTCGGGAGAGGAGGGAGGAACTGGAAGTTTCCGCGCGGATGCACGGCCCGTGCTATCCAGTCCGATCGGTTGCGGGGCCACGCACAAGCGCGTAGTATCGAATTCGTGACTCGCAGCGGGGATTTTCGCGATTTGCCGTCGGTGCATGAAGTGCTGGAGCGCATGTCGCGTGAATGCTCACGGTTTCCGCGGACGCTGGTGGCCGCGGAAATTCGCAGGGTTCTCGATCAGGCGCGCGCGGAAATCCGTAGGGGCCAAGCCGCTGCCAATGTGGATTTCGCGTCCGATTTCGCGTCCATCGAAACGCGCGCGGCGCAAGCGTTGGCAGAGCTGGAGCGGCCTTCGCTGCGCCGCGTGATCAACGCGACTGGCGTGGTGCTGCATACCAACCTCGGACGCGCGCCCCTGGGAAAAGTGGAATCTTTGCCCGGCTATTCGAACCTGGAATATGACTTGGCCGCGGGCCGGCGCGGCAATCGCGACGTCCACATCTCGCGGCTGCTGGAACGGCTCCTGGACGCGCCGGGGATCGCGGTCAACAACAATGCGGCGGCGGTCTTTCTGGCGCTGAACGAGTTGGCCGGCGGCGGGGAAGCGATCGTCTCGCGCGGCGAGTTGATCGAGATCGGCGACGGCTTCCGCATTCCGGAGATCATGGCGCGGTCGGGCGCGGTTTTGCGCGAAGTGGGGACCACTAACCGCACGCAGATCGGGGATTATCGCGCGGCCATCAGCGAGCGCACGCGCCTGCTGATGCGCGTACATCCGAGCAATTTCCGCATGTCGGGCTTCACGGCGCGGCCCGAATTGGGCGAACTGGCGGCGCTAGGCCGTGAGTTCGGCTTGCCCGTTTACGAAGACCTCGGCAGCGGCTGCGTCGCGGACCTGCGCGCGTTCGGCATCGACGAGCCGCTGGTGTCGCAGAGCCTGAAAGCCGGGGCCGATCTGGTCTCGTTCAGCGGCGATAAACTGCTGGGCGGGCCGCAGGCGGGTATTCTCGCGGGGAAAGCGGAGACCATTGCGCGCTTGCGGCGGAACCCGCTGTTTCGAGCGCTAAGGTTAGACAAGATGATTTATCAGGCGCTGGCGGAAACGCTGCGGCGCCTGCTGTTCGAACGCTGGGACGAAATACCGGCGCTGGCAATGATCCGCCAGACGCCGGAGCAGATCAAAGCGCGGGCGGAATCGCTGATTGCGGAAGCGCCGGGACTGCGAGCCGAAATTGTGCCGGGGCGATCTGTGATCGGCGGCGGGGCGACGCCGGAGCAATCGCTGCCCACCTGGTTGATCGCGATCGCCGGTCGGGACGCCGATCGAGACACCTGTCGCGATCTGCACGATGCCGAGCGCGCGCTCCGCGCGAACGATCCACCGGTGATTGCGCGCATCGAAAACGACCGGCTGCTACTCGATTTGCGAACCGTATTTCGCGATGAAGAAGCGGAGCTCAGGCGCGCTCTTGATACGTGCCTGCGGCGGTGTTGACGCGAATCTTCTCGCCCTCGGTGATGAACGGGGGCACCTGCACCATCAGGCCCGTTTCCATCTTGGCGGGCTTGGTGACGTTCGAAACCGTCGCGCCCTTGAGGCCCGGCTCAGTCTCCACCACCGTAAGATCGACCGTGGGCGGCAGTTCCACGCTCATCGGTTTGCCTTCGTAGAATTCCACGCTCACTTTGAGCTGCGGAATCAGGTACTGCGTGGCGTCGCCGAGCAGGTCTTTCATGAGGTGCATCTGCTCAAACGTCTCGGTGTTCATGAAGTAGTAATATTCGCCGTCGTCGTACAGATATTCCATCTCCTGCTGTTCCAGCAGGGCCTTTTCCACCTTGTCTTCCGACGAAAACCGGTGCTCGGCCATGGCGCCGGTGCGCAGGCTGCGCATTTTGGCCTGTACGAAACCGCGCAGGTTGCCGGGCGTCCTATGGGCCACGCTGAAAATCGAATACAGGTCGTTGTTGAACTTGATGACCATGCCGGGACGCATCTGTGTTGAAGAAATCATGAAACTCCTCGGTAATAGGAACTTGACGCTACGGGCGTTGTAACTACGTAACGTCCATTATAGCTAAAACGGCAAAATCTATTCGCGCATCGGCGCCGCAGTCGCGAACGTCCGCGCAACTGGATGGTGGAAAAGGCTGGCGTAGTCCGGATGGCGCTGAACTCCGGCGCCCGTGGCAGGCATGGCCAAGGACCAGTAAGTTGGAGTAACATCCGCCACCGCCCGACTGGTACCATCCTTGAGTGTATGGACTCATCGCCGGGCCCGAAATCCCGCTCCCTTACGGTCGCGGCTCTGCTCTATCTCTCACTGCTCGCAAATGTTGTCGTCTTCTTTCACAAGCCGCTTTTCAGTTCCGACTACCTGTTCCCGTGGGATTTCCGCGGCGTTCAGCTTCCGCTGATTACATTTCTGGTGGACGAGCTCCGGCAGGGCCGCTTCGCGCTTTGGAATCCATACAGCTATTGCGGCTATCCGATATTCGCCAACATTGAGGCCTGCTATTTTCATCCGCTGATCCTGCTGTGCGCGCTGATTGCGTCGCATGCGCCGGCGAGTCTGCCGCAGTTGCTCGAATGGGCGGTGGCGCTACAAGTCTGGGCGGCGGGCATCGCGACATACCATTTCCTGCGCGAGCTGAGTGCCGGACGGGCCGCGGCATGGGCGGGCGCAATCATTTTCGAAACCGGCGGGTATTTCGCGTCGCGCGCAGAGCACATCGGCGCCATGATGGCGGTGGCGTGGATGCCGCTCGCCTGGCTCGCGGTTCTCAAGCTGGGAAATGGAATCGAATCTCGCGGGGGACAGACCAGGAGGTCTGTCCTACTGAACTGGTTTGGGGTTCTGAGCGTGGCGCTGGGAATGTCCATCCTGGGCGGATTTCCGCAGCCCACGCTGGCCGTGTTTGCATCCACTATGGCGCTCGCGATCTTTCTGACCGTCTGGCGCATGGCGAAACTTCGGCTGGTGGGTTATGCACTGGCCGGCTGCGCGGCGGGCATTGGCCTCGCTGCGGTTCAATTCATCCCCACCTATCAACTGATGCAAAACAGCGTCGCCAAATATCGCGCCGGATGGCTGGGCGCCGGCGGCGGCCTCTACTGGCAGAGCCTGGTGTCTCTGATTTTGCCGGATCACTACGACCAGTTCGATATGGCGCGGTTCCACGGACCGGGCGACCCGAGTTTTCTGTACCTTTACTGCGGCATCGGCGGGGTTCTGCTGGCGCTCTTCGCGCTGGCGGTGTGCAGAAATCGCAGTGCGGCGCTACTGGCGTCGATGACCGGATTCGGCTTGCTCTGGATGCTGGGCGAGCACACGCCCATGTGGCGCGCGCTGTATCCGCTGCTGCCGGTATCGGTTCGCATCGGCATCCATCCCGAGTACACGTACTGCATCTTCTGTTTTGGCGTAGCGGGGCTGGCGGCGATGGGCTTGCAGGCCCTGCCGCTCAAAGAGACGCTGCGATTCGCTATCGGAGTTCTGATCGCGGTGGATCTTTACGTGGCAGGGTCGGGCCGGCCCATGAATGTGGTTGCAGTGAAGGCCGAACCAGGCGTCACCCATTACGCCTTCGAAGGCAGCGCCCCGCTTCTCTATAACCTGAGGTTATTGGTTGACCGGCAGACGCCGCCGTGGCGTATCGACAACACCGAAGACGCGGGCCTCGATTGGGCCATCCAGGCGCCCATCAGTCGACTACCCACCGCGAACGGGGTCAGTCCGCTGGCTCTCGAAAACGAGATTCAGCTTCGCCTGTTTCTGCACGACGGTCACCCGTGGGGCTGGTATTATCCGGTGGAAAAACCGGAATCGCCGGTTCTCGACGCGATGAACGTGAAGTACGTAGTAACCCGGTCCAAGTATGCGGAAAGGCTGGCTGCGGCGCCGCGCTTCCGGCGCGTGGCGCACCTGCCGCTGGGACTGGAGCTGTTCGAGAATCTGGCGGTAATGCCGCGATTCTTTCTGGTACATGACGCCGTTCCGGAAAGCTCGCTGGCAGAGACGCGGCGGCTGATCGCGAACGGCTTGGTGGATCTGCACCGGACGGCGATCACGGACCATCCGATTTCCTTGCATGGCGCGCAGGGCGGGGACCAGGTGGGTACCCATGTGGAGACCATCGATTACCAGCCGCGATGGCTGCAGTTGAAGGTGACTACGGAGCAGCCCGCGCTGCTGGTGCTGGCAGAGAGTTACTATCCGGGATGGATGGCGTGGGTAGATGGATCGCCGGCAGAGATTTACCGGACCGACATCGCGTTCCGCGGGGTCGCCGTGCCGGCGGGCAGCCACACGGTGCGCATGGAATTCCGGCCGGCGATTCTTCCGATTTCGATGGCGGTGTCGGCGGGAACGGCCGGGTTGCTTGGGCTATTTTGGCTGGGGTGGAAGCGGAAAGGACGAGTAACTCCGTGAGGCCCCGGGGGGCTTCACGCAAACGATCGAGGACCCGTCGTCAGTTTTCCGATAATTTCCCGGCGTGGTCGATGACTAGCATCTCCATGGGGGCCTTTCGCGCTTCGAGCTTGAGTCCAAGGTCCTGAATCGCCGTGAACAGAGATGGAGCTGTGGATGGATCGCTGCCGACGGGTTCAACGGGAGCGAAAGCGCCGGTTGGGGCGAAGGCAATCTGGAAATCGTAGACACCAGTTAAGCCGGTTTTGTCGAAGACGTCGGTCTGAAAAGCGAACCTCGCCAGTAAGTTCGCCAACCAGGACATTGAGCAGGACTTGGCCTCGATACTACTAATCCGATATCCTCCGCAGAATCCACCGGGAGGGTCTTTAGGGACACCCTCCTTCAGTTTCGGTCCGTTCCTGGCGACGACCAAATCGTAAACCATGTGATCTCTCGTCTCGAAATGTGTTCTCAGGTTGAATCGAGCGATGAGAAGTGATCGAAGCCGCAGCATCGTCTTGCGGGGAACCTGCCGTCCCAGCGCAGTGACTGTCGGCTGTTGGTCGAAATCGTTCTCCGGCGGCTTGGCCTCGATATTGAAGCGCGTATCGGCGATCCACGCGGGACCGACAACCTGATACAACTGAAGTCCTCCGTACGCTCCCGCAACGAGCTGCTGAAATGACGCCGCGGTAACGACCATTCGGCCGCCGGGGAGAACTTTTATATCAATGCCGCTGCGGACCTGGGGATCGATCGGCTTCACGGAGGCAACCTCGAATTCAGGAAGCCGCTCGTCGCCGGCCTGTGAGAGCGCATAAAGAGACCCCGCGAATAATAAGAATGTCGCCGCGCTCCTGGTCATTTTGAACTCCCTGTGCGTATTATCCGACGCTTTGATGCGTCGGCAATCCGGCCTCGCTCATTCCGCACCGAGTGACAGCCCTGCTTTAGCCGGCATTTTTGGGACGGCGGAGAGTGGGGCTTAATGAACCGGTGGAACGGCTGGGCTGTTTTGGCTGGGGAGGAAGCGATGGCAGCGGTCATCTGGATCGGCTCGGCATTATCGAGTCTCTCAGATACAGTGACAGGGGCGGTTGGCATTCGCATGGCGGCAAGCTGCAAGAGACGCTGGGCCGAGCCCGGAGTGCGCGCCCCCAATCGGCCGCAGGCTTGGCAACACGCCCCACAAAATCGTCGCCGGCTGCGAAGAACTCAGCCCGAATCGGCCGGCTTATTTCATGGTGCGAATTGCGGCGACCACGTTGTCCAAGTCCGCGCCGCTCACGGACTGAGGCTTCATCTTTCCGAAGCCCTTCGAGATCGACGTCTTGAGGTCGGCATCGCTTTTCCCCTGGATGGAAGGGTCGCCCATGGGCTTTATTCCCATCGCCTTCGCCATGCCAGCGGAAGGAGTGCCGGTCGCTCCGTGGCAGTTCTTGCACTTCGCGGCAAAAACGGCGTTGCCGGCGGCAACATCCGCGGCCCAGGCTCCCGTGGCGATCAGACTGGCTGTTCCACAAACTAAACAGGCGGTAATGAGGTTGCGAATCGTAGATTTCATGCTTCAATCATGTCCTTGAGGCTCAGGCGAGCCGTATTGCGGATAAACATTTCCGATACACAATCATTAGATTCTCAATTCGAGTGTGTCAAGGGAATTTGGGTCGCCTGGGCGAGTCATAGCGGATCTATGCGTGTCGGCTCTTGCGCGCAGTCGGCGTGAAAAGTTCGGCGCCGTACGTTCGGCGGAAGTAACCACACAGGCAAAGGGCAAAAGCCGCCTGAAAGGCGGCTGCAGCCAGGATTGGCCGCCCCACTCTTACGCCCGGTCGCGCAGCTTATCGAGGAAATGAAATAGCGCAACCCCGACCACCGCATTCAGCAGCGCCAGCAGCGCCGTGAGCTGCGGCTCCAGATCCATTGGCTGGCTGAGTAGCGCGCGCACCATCACCCAATAAAGTACCTGCTGGAAAATGTAGAAGAAGAAAGTGAGCACCAGCCGCACCATGGAATGATCGACGTCGATGCGCAGACCTACTGAGGCGGCGAAGTAGCCCACGAGCGTCTTGACGATGCCGAACATGCCGAGCGGGTGCTTGCTCAGCGAATCCTGCGCCAACCCGACCAGCGCGCCCACCAGCAATCCGTTGATCTGGCTGCGCCGCACCAGGGCAAAATACACCACTACCAGGAACGGCATCTCTATGAAGCGCAGGAAGTCGAAGAACCGTGGAAGGAAGAACTGGAACAGGATGGCCGCGAGCGGCACGACCATCGATACCCACGTCCGGAAGCGGGACTTATTCCCTTCCCGCTGGCTGCTGAGAAGAATGCGGCTGTCCGAATAATCCATCAGCGCCCGCCGCCTCCGGGTGGAACGGCCGGAGATTTACCGGGCGGCGCACCGGGCTTGGCGGGCGCGACGGTTCCATCCGGCTGCGCCGGCGGCGGGGGGACATTCTGTTTCGATGCCGGCGGAACGCCATCTGGCTTTAGGGGAGCCTGGCCGCCGCTTTGTTTTGCCGGCGGCTGAACACCGCTTTGTTTTGACGGCGGCTGAACACCGCCAGGAGGCAGCACCAGATTGAAGTTCGGCGGCTTCTGCCCGGGCAGATTCTCGCCGAAAACATGATTCTGCGCGTCGCCCAACGCTTTGTAGTGCGCCCGCAGGCGGTCGGCTTCAGTGGCCGGCGCCGTGGCGCCTGAAGCAGGCACGGGCGCGCCGCTCGCATCGGGGGTCGTGGACTTGAGTGCGTCCGGCGGCGCCGGAGCGATGTACACCGGTTGATTGCCCGGCGGCGTATCCGGAATCTCCTGATGCACGCCCGAAAGGATAATCAGCATGTCTTCCAGGCCGTGCTGGAAGCCGCTCGGCTCGACCTGAATCTCCTTGAACGGCTGCCCCTCATGCACGGCCGTGACCGTGCCCACCGGGAAACCGCGCGGGAAGATGCGGTCGTCGCCCGAGGTGTAAAACCACTCGCCCACTTCCACCTTCTCTTCGAGGGGCACGTAATCCACTTTGCAGGGGCCGTTGCCTTGCCCCTTGAGCGTGCCGCGCGTCTGGTTCTTCTGCGAGACCACTCCGGCGGCAAAGTCGGGGTCGTTGACCAGAAGAACCTCCGACGCCGTCGGATAAGACGCAATCACTTTGCCCACGATACCCTCGGGCGTCACCACCGCCATGCCTCTCTCCACGCCCTCCACCGAGCCGCGGTCGACATAGATGGTTTTCGAACCCGACCCGGCGCCGGCGCCGATGGTGCGCGCGGCCAGCGTCTTCGACTGCGTGCTGGATTGAAAAACCTGCAGGGCGCGCGCGCGGTCGGCCTGGCGGAGCTCGTTGCGCAGGAAAATATTGTCCATCTTCAACCGGCCCACTTCTTCCCGCAGGCGCCGGTTCTCCGCATCCGCATCGTGGAGAAAAACGTAATTGTGCAGAAACCCGCTGCTGCCGCCGCGGAACCACTCCACCACGCTGGCGATGGGCGTCACCGCCGTCACCGTCCAAACGCGGATGAAAGGGATGTCGCGGTTGTTCTTGACCTGAACGGCAAGCAGGATGAGCTGCGCGGCGATAACCAGCAGCAACACCGTGATGTTCCGGTACCGGTTGAGTAGCGACTCCATACGCGCCGTCCCGGGGCGATTGTCCTTAGTCTATCGAAATCTTCCGCAACAGCCGGAAATCGCTCAGCATCCGGCCGGTGCCGAGCACCACCGAAGCCAGCGGATCGTCGGCTATGGAAACCGGCAGACCGGTCTCCTCGCGGATGCGCTTATCGAGGTTCTTGATCAGGGCGCCGCCGCCGGTGAGCACGATGCCGCGGTCGCTGATATCGGCGCTCAGCTCGGGCGGCGTACGCTCGAGCGCCACGCGGATGGCGTTGATGATGGTGGCGATGCACTCAGAGAGCGCGTCGCGGATTTCGTCGTCGTGAATCGTGACCGTGCGCGGAACGCCCTCGATCAGGTTGCGGCCTTTGATTTCCATGGAGAGCGGTTTGTCAAGCGGAAAGGCCGAGCCGATCTCGATCTTGATGGTCTCGGCGGTACGCTCGCCCACCAGCAGGTTGTACTTTTTCTTGAGGTACTGCATCACGGCATCGTCCATTTCGTTGCCCGCCACGCGCACGGAGCGCGAGTAGACGATCCCGGAAAGCGAAATTACGGCGACGTCCGTGGTGCCGCCGCCGATATCCACGACCATGTTGCCCGAGGGCTCGGTGATGGGCAGCCCGGCGCCGATGGCCGCGACCATCGCCTGCTCCACCAGATGCACTTCACTGGCTTTGGCGCGGTAGGCCGAATCCATGACGGCGCGCTTTTCCACCTGCGTGATTTCGCTTGGAACGCCAATCACGATACGCGGATGGACCAGCATCTTGCGGCCGTGCGCCTTCTGAATGAAGTAATTCAGCATCTTCTCGGTAACTTTGAAATCGGCGATCACGCCGTCTTTCATCGGCTTGATGGCGACGATATTGCCGGGCGTGCGGCCCAACATTTCCTTGGCTTCTTTACCGACGGCTTCGACCTCCCCGGTGTTCTTATTGATGGCGACAATGGATGGTTCGTTGACCACAATGCCCTTGCCCTTAGCGAAGACGAGGGTGTTCGCCGTCCCCAGGTCGATGGCAAGATCCGACGAAAAAAGACTAAAAAGAGAGCGTAAATTCATTCTGTATGGTGGTTCACTTCGATCACAGGGCGAGCTTCGGGAACCCGGAGCCGAGTCTAACTGCATGGTAACATACGAAGAGCAGCCCGCCGGAGGATTCGTTAGCACGGCCAGAATCCAAATTGCCGGTCTGAATCAGTTCCACAACTTCGCTTTCAGCATCATAGGCGTCAAGGTCCCTCAATCCACCACTACTTCTTTCCTGGCGAGCCAGCATTCCAGCATCTTGCCTAGCGAGGCTAAGCGAATGGGCTTCGGGAGATAATCGTCCATTCCCGCATCCAGGCATCGTTGGCGATCTCCTTCGATGGGGTTAGCCGTCATCGCAACGATCGGTATCCGGCCCCGCCCTCCCTCGCGCCTGCGGATCTCGATCGTGGCCGCATAGCCGTCCATGCCCGGCATCTGGCAATCCATCAGGATCAGGTCGAATCGGCCGTGCCGCTGCGCTTCGAGCGCGGCCTCGCCTCCCGGAACCACATCCGCCAGGTATCCCAACGTCGCCAGGGCTCGCGTCGCCACCATCTGATTGACGGGGTTATCTTCTACCACCAGGATTCGACATGCCCCGCGCGGGGCTATGCGCGATTCCTGCGCGGCAACCGGCTCGGGCGCTGGAGCGGGTGGCTCCGCCACTCTAGCCGGTATCAGGAACCAAAAACTCGACCCTTTGCCGGGCTGGCTATCCATGCCGATGGAACCGCCCATAAGCGTGACCAGCCGAAGGCCAATGGCGAGGCCTAGCCCCGTGCCGCCGTATTTCCGCGTGGTGGCGGAATCGGCCTGGCTGAACGCCCGGAACAGCTTGGCCGCAGCCTCCGGCTCGATTCCGATGCCCGAATCGATCACCCGAAAGATGGCTGCCGGACCGATCACCGGGTCTCCGGCCGGCTGCACTTCCACCCTTACGCCGCCCTCGGCGGTGAATTTAATAGCATTCGAAACCAGATTCATCAGCACTTGACGGACGCGCGTGGGGTCGCCCACGATCATCGGCGGCACACCTTCGGCGATGCGGCATTCCAGGGTCAGATTCTTCTCCTTCGCCCGCGGCGTGAAAAGCCTGACCACGCCCTCCGCCACGGCGCGCAAATCGAAAGGGATCTCTTCCACGCGCAGGCCGGCCGCCTCGATTTTGGAGAAATCGAGAATGTCGCTCACGATGGTCATGAGCGATTCGGAGCTGGAAAGGACCACGCCGGCCATCTCGCGCTGGTCGGAATCGAGATTGGAACGCGCCAGCAGCTCGGTCATCGCCACGATGCCGTTCAGCGGCGTGCGGATTTCGTGGCTCATGTTGGCCAGGAATTCCGATTTGGCGCTGGTGGCCTTTTCCGCCGCGCGGCGAGCCTCGCGGATACGCCGCACTTGCCAGAGCACAATGGCGAGGCCAATCGCGAGGCCGGCCGCGCTGCCCTGGAAGATCTCTTTGCGGCGGTTGGCGTCGATCGATGCGTAGATGCCCGCCGTTTCGGCGCTGGAATAGAGGGAGTACTTGTGGAACAACTCTTCGAGCGCTCCCGCGGCTGCCATGCGGCCCACTTCGGCGCGCAGCTCATCGGCCTCTTTGGCGCTCTGAAAGGTGGAACCGATGCCGAGTTTCAGCGGCTTACCGCTTACCGGAGTGACTCGCAAATCGAATGTCTCACAGCCATCCGGCTTCTTCAAGACGAATGCGCCTAACGATTGGGTGAGCACATAAGCGGCAGACGCCTCGCCCGTGCAGATAGCGCCAACCGCGGCCACATCGCCCTGGGCGTGCACGGGCAAAGCCGCCGGAGCGGCCAACAGGAGCTGGCTTTCCGGACCAAGTCCGTAAGCGACGCGCAGGTTATCCCACCGCTGCGGCGGCGCGCCTTTGGTCACCAGACTGCGCTCGCCGGCCAGCCACGGCTCCGTCATATGAAAGTGGCCCTTGCGCTCGGGAAGCATCATGACCAGCGGCCAGAGGTCGACCTTTCCGGAGCGCAAAGCGCGGTCGGGGCCCTCGGGACAATCCACCCAGTTCAGATGAATGCCGATGCGGCGGGCCGCTGCCGCGAGCACTTCGACCGCCAGCGCGTCCACGCGGCCCTCGGGACTCAGCGATGTGGAGAGCGAATCGTTGCGGATACCGGCGCGGAGGATTATGTGCGAGTGGTCGTGCGGGCGCCAGATGTAAATCGACGTAACTGTGGCGCAAACCACAGCGATTACGGCGAGGGCGTAATAACGCCTAAGGGAGCCGGGCATCTGATTAACGCATCGGATGCCTGGGGAAAAACTTTAGTTCGCGGGTTTGCAGATGCACCTTAGCCGGCAGGCAAAACGTGCGCTACCTCTTCAGCAGCTTCTCCAGTTCAGCCCGTATATTCACGGGCGGATTCGAGTAAAACTCGGTTCCCGGTTCAAAGTTATCGCGAATCACTCCCAGCCGGTCCAGAAACACCATGCGCGGAACAAACGTTGCGTTCAAATCCATCGGTGAAAGGCCAAGATACGACAGCATTGCCTCGCGCGTTGCCCAGCCCACGGGGAACGCCGGCTGAAACTTCATGGTGAACTCCTTCAGCCCCTCGGCCGCGCCGTCGTTGATGGCGCACTCCAGGAATTGCACCCCGCGCGGCGCGAATTCGTGCGCCAGCGGGCTCAGCTGCAGCGTCAGCGCCTGGCAGTGTGAGCAAACCTCGGAGATGAACGTCAATGCCACTACCTTGCCGCGATATTGGCTCAACGGCATCGGCGCCGCATCGGGCCGCTGTATCGAAAACGGCGGCGGTTTCCGCGGCGCCTGCTTGGGAGCCTGCGCCAAGCCAATCGTTGTGCACAGAAACACGCACGTCACAATCCGCATAATCATATACTACAGTTACTACAGTTACTACAGGTTGGCGTATGCCGAATTTCGAACCCCTGCTCCAGAATCCGCATCTTCAGACCCTGGCTGGAAACTTCTGGAAGCGGCCCGATGCCGGCGCGCAGTTTCCCATCGAGCGCCGCCTCGTGCCCACTGAGCCGGGCGTCAAGGTGCTGGTGGAATCGCAGCGCCCGGCCGGCGAAGCGCGGGGCGAAATCGTCATGGTCCACGGCCTGGAAGGCTCAGGCAAGGCGGGCTACATGCGCAGCCTCGCCGTGGCCGCCCTGCGCGCCGGTTTTGCGGCGCACCGCTTTCACATGCGCACCTGCGGGGGAACCGGGCATCTCTGCAACACGCTCTATCACGCCGGCCTTACCAGCGATCTGCTGGCGTTTCTTCGCGAGCTCGGTACGCCGGCGTTCCTGGTGGGCTTCTCGCTGGGCGGCAACGTGGTATTGAAGCTGGCGGGCGAGCTGGGCGAATCCGCCTCGGGGGGATCGGCGCTGCTGCGCGGGGTGTGCGCTATCTCCACGCCGATCGATCTGGCGGCTTGTGCGCGCCGTATCGGCGAGCGGGACAACCTGATTTACGAGCGCAACTTCGCCAGCCGCATGTCCGCCCGCCTGCTCGCCACGGGACGATACAGCCGGCGCGACCTCGCGGGACTGAGTTCGGTATTCCAGATCGACGACCGCATCACGGCCCCGTCGTTTGGTTTCGGCAACGCGCTGAATTATTACAAAACGCAATCGGCCGCGCGGTACCTGGACGCCATTCGCGTCCCGGCGCTGCTGATCCAGGCGAAAGACGATACCTTCATCCCGTTCGGAGTTTTCGAATCTCAGGCCGTGAAGTCGAATCCGAACATCGAGCTGGTCGCCACCGAACACGGCGGCCACCTCGGGTTCATCGGGCGCTGGCCGCACCGGTTTTGGGTGGATGCGGCGATCATGGAGTGGATTATGGCGCGGGCGGGTACGAAAGCGGCGGGCGCGGCGTCCGGGTAGGGAGGGTGTCGAGCAAGCCACCCACGCGCGTCACAAATGCAAACAACGTTCGCTGAGCCGTAACTCCTAAGCGACCCTCGCCGAATTGGAAGGCGAGGAGAACACTTAATGTTTTTTCAACGAGCTCATCGCTATTCGACTGTCCCGGTAACCGGACTGCTCATGCTGGCCGCATTCCATACTACGGCCAGCGCGGCCCCCGGCGACGTCATCTACCTGGAGAGCAACAGTACCAGCGGCAACTCGATCTTCGCGTTTCAGTTTAACTTCACTTCAAGCCCGACGCTGATGAGCGCCACGCCCGCCGGCGGCATCGGGGTTTTCGACCCCACGTTCGCTCTCGGTCCGTTCGATTCCGATCAGAATCTCATCGAAAACGCCAACGGCTCCATGCTCTTCGCCGTGAACTCGGGATCGAACACCATCGCCGTATTCAACATCCAGAAAAATGGCAGCCTGACGCCGGTCAACGGCTCACCATTTCCTTCGGGCGGCTCCGATCCTGTGAGCGTCGGGCTCAAGAATAACACGCTGGTGGTGGTCAACAAAGATCAAGACCCGGCTCAAAATTCCAGCCTGCAAATGCCGAACTATACGACCTTCAACGTAACGCCGGGGGGCCAGCTTGTCCCGGTTCCCCAATCCACCGTGTCGGTGGAGTACGGCAGCTCGCCTTCGCAAGCGCTGATCGCCTCGCAGGGCAACGCCGTATTTGGCGCGGATTTTCTCGGCGGCCTTCTGCAGTCCTTCAGTCTCGATCCCAACGGCGCGTTGGACCAGAACCTTCCGCAAGCGCTGCCCGCATCGGTCTTCGTAGGGCAGACAGGGGGCCATCAACCGCTGGGAATGCGAACGCACCCGTTCCTTCCGATCCTTTATGTTGACATCACGCCGATCAGTGAAGTCGCTGTCTACACCTATGATCCACAGGGCCGGCTTTCATTTGTGCGAACGGTACAAGATACCGGCGCCGCCCCCTGCTGGGCCGTTGTGAATCATTTGGGGAACCGCCTCTACGTCACCAATACCGGCGACAATTCCGTTACGGTCTATGACCTGACCGATCCGCTCGATCCGTTCGAGCTGCAGCATTTCGTCATGGCCAACACCACCGGCGCGGTCTTCTCAACTGTGATTGACCACTCCGATAACTGGCTCTTCGTTTCCAGCGAGCGCTCCACCGCAACCGCCACTGCCGCAGCCAATGCCTTCCACACATTGAAAGTGGCTGCAGATGGCACGTTGACCGAACCTTTCGCGCCAACCGTTCTGCCAATCAGCGGCGCCACTACGGTCCGCGCGCAGGGTATCACGGTGTTCTAGCCTGGTTTAGCTAAGCTGGGAAAGCGGCTGCCGCGGCGTCCGGGTAGGGACGGACGCCCGCAGCCCATGGGTAAGCGGATTCGGGAAATGCAATGGGAACCGTATGCGTGGGCCGGTGGTCCGGGAGCACGCCCGCACAGCAAGCATAGAGAGAGGCTTGCGCTACACGATCTTCGCCGGACGTGTGCCCGGCTCTGCCATTCTTCGGGTGGCGAGCTGGAGCAGATTCAGTTTCTTCTCGGGCACGTATCCATGCAAACGACCGCGCGGCGCCTGGGTTGCAAGCAGCGCATTAACACCACCGTCAACGACCGTATCGGCATCGAACCGAAAAGCTGGAATCTCGAGCTCGCGTCCGAGTGGCCGACCATGCGCTCGGAACCGCTTCAGAATACTTTGGTTCGCGCGGCGGACGGCAAAGTGAGCTAAATTTCAGGCGCGGGCGCAAACTCGAAGCGCTGCGATTCGTCCGCCTTAAGCGCTTCCGCCAGGGCAAAGTCGAAGACCGCCGGGTCATTACAGATCCTCATGATGCCTTCCAGGCTTGCGAACCGGCGCACGAACGCGGCCGTGATCTCGATGAAACGCGAGCCAGTAAGCATCGTAATTGTACGTAGTCCCGGTTTGCGCGAGCTCAACCAGCGCGCCCACTCTCCGCTGACGTCTATCGATGCGCCTCTCACGTCTCGAGCGTCGATAAATAAGTCGATCGGGCCTGAGGACGTAACGCTGTCGTTCAATGCCTTCATCGGAGCCTCACCGAACTCGCCTACGTCAGATCCGCTAATCCTCAATACAACCACGCGAGACAGGAACCGCTGAATGATGAGATTGCAGTGCACCCCGTCATAGCGGATTTCTCGCTCTTCCGATGCCAGACCCCTCATTTCGCTAAAGCCTCCGCTCGCAATTGTTGTTGCCAGTAGCCCTGTATCCCTGAATATAAGCAACTTCAGTTTATTTTATGGTTAGCCCGCTTTGCAAGTCCGAGTGTTTTCCGCGCGATCACTTGCAGTTCCACGCGGTCGTGGTCGCTATCCCAATGAAGTTTACCCATCGCGGCCGGACAGGCGCATCCGGAAGTTATCCGTCATATCCGCCTTTACGACCCTGGCGGAAAACTGGCCAGATAAGTATGGATATCGGTAGCGTCGCCAGACCGCTTTGTACGAGCGCGCGTGACCCGACCGGAGGGGCGAACGTCCCAGAACCGGAATTCGGGTTCTCGCTGCGGAAATCGACCGATGGGCGATACGAGGCGATACGAGGCCTCGGACTGCGGTTTCTTGAGCGCTAAACTGAATATGGGTCCTTTTCATGTGCGCTACTTCTCGCTTGTTCAGGCGCCAGCGAGGGATGCTGGCGCTCGTCCTGGCCGGACTTTCCGTTCCGGTCAACCCCTTTGTAGTTCTGGCGCAGGCATCCGACCCGCGCGCGGAAGCGCACTTTGCCTATGCCAAGGGAGCGCCCCTCGACCTGAAACTGGTCTCGGTCAAGATACTGGGCACGGTGGCCGTTCAGGACATCACCTATTCAGGCCGAGACGGAGAAACGGTTCCTGCTTACCTGGTGATTCCAAAGAGCGCGGGGAAGTTCGCGGCCGTGATCTGGGGCCATTGGCTCATGCCGGGCGCACGAAACTCGAACCGCGAGGAATTCCTCGATGAAGCCGTTGCACTTGCACCGGCTGGCATGATTTCTCTCCTGGTTGACGCTCCGCAAGCCCGGCCCAACTATAAGCCCACTCCCAATCCAGCTCTTGTCTCACAGCAGGTCGTCGATGTGCGGCGCGGCCTGGATCTCCTGCTTTCCCGGCCGGATGTCGACACGGACAGGGTTGCCTATGTGGGGCACAGCTGGGATGCAGGTATCGGCGCTATTCTCGACGCGCTGGATAAGCGCTTCTCGGCCTTCGTCTTCATGAGCGGCCCACAATCCATGCGGAAATACGTTCTATCCTCCGACTCACCGCGAATGGTTGCCATGCGGAAAACCGCGGATCTGGCGAAATTGGAACAGAGCCTGACTGCAAATGCGTGGGCAGACCCTGGCTCGTACGCAGGAGAACTCGGCCCCGCCCCGGCTTTGTTTCAATACGGCCTGCACGACGAAGAGTGGGCGCCCTTAGCCGATGCGAACGATTACCTCGCCATGACCACAGGACCAAAGAAGGCGGAGTTCTACGATGCGGACCATGCGCTGAATGCGAAAGCCCGTCTCGACCGTGACAGCTTTCTACGTGCGGAACTAAGTCTTCGCCCTTGAGTTGAGCTTTTTTCTAAAAGCAGCAGGACAACAACGGGAGCGTGCTAGCCGCGCTGATGCTGCTTTACGATCGAACGGTTTTGGGGGATGCATTATTCTTCACATCGAAGGTAGATAAGGCTCTTGACAAATTTTCGGGTCGGCACCATAGTAACTTCCAGCATTTCGCGATCGCGACGCACGCCAGAGGCGGGCCATTTCTTTCAGCTTGCAGTCGCATACCGCAAGCGGCGACGCTTGTAAGCCGTTTGGACTATAAGGGGACCATCATGAGACCGATCGCTTTTTTGGCGATTGCCGCCGCAGCCGTGGCCGGCATTGTCGTGGTTGGAACACACGCCGACGCGCAGGCCGCCCCGATCTTCGTCACCGCCATCCCCGGCGGCTACCGCGATTGGAGGTTGATCTCCATCGCGCACGAAGAAGGAAACCTCCACAGCCTCGGCGCCATGTTGGGCAACGATGTGGCGATCAAAGCTTACCGCGAGGGAACGCTTCCCTTCCCGGATGGAACGATCATCGCCGCTCTTCACTATACTCATGTCCCGTCGCAGGAGAACAACAAAGTCTTTGGCAAGGCGCAATCGTTCGTTCCCGGCGCGGCCACGAACATTCAGTTCATGGTCAAGGACTCGAAAAAGTACGCCTCGACGGGCGGCTGGGGATTCGGTTTCTTCATAGGCGGAAAACCTGTCCCCGAAGCCGAGATGAAAAGCTGTTACCCCTGTCACAACCAGAACCAAGCTCACGACCTTGTCTTCACCCGTTACGCACCCTAATACGGCTAGGATCGCCATACGGCTAGGATCGCCGCAATTCCGGCAACTGGAATCAGACGGACTCGAGGTTTCCCAAAACACACGAACAGAAGTGCCGCCGCCGGGCTGGTATATCGTTTCAATAAAACATATCCATAATGCTTTGTTTTGTAATGCGAGGATCATTCACACGAGGAGGCAGAGACTAAAATCGAAAAGAGGTATTGGCCGCCGATAAACGCCGATGAACGCCGATAAGAATTATGCTTTACTCATCGGCGTTTATCCGCGTTCATCGGCGGCCCAAAACACCTTCTGCGTGGGCTGGCAACCAACTTCGGACGCTCGTCCCGCCTGGCGGACAAGAACGCAATACTGAACTTCGGCGTCCAATTTAGCTGGAAGCGGCGCGACGTGTGCGCCCGTTACGCCAACGCGGACGTCTTGGCGGACCCCCCTAACGACAAAAGCCGATCCCCGAAGGGACAGGCTCGGCTGGCGGGGTCTCCTTGTTGCTTTACAGCCGACGAAACTTAACTTGCATCGATCAACTTGGCCCTCGCCGCCGAGTTTGCCGCCGTTCTTCGCTTTGGCGGCTGCGATCATCTGCCGGATGGTTTCCTTGGCGGCTGGCTGGTCAGTTGGTCGCGCAGTTTCAGCAACTCGCGGGCGGCCGCGATATCGCTGTAGCCGTTATCGGTCTGCGGGTCAAAGCGGTTGAGAAGGCAATATGCGTGGAACAGGGCGTCGCGTAGTTCCGGCGTGCTGTCTATAGTGGTTTTCCATCGGCGTGTATCCTTGGCTTGCACGCGTTTCGACTGCGATGGTTGTATGGGCGATCATAGTCAGAGTATGAGATCCGCCTTTGTCATGCAGATGCTCAGTCTGCTAGCTGTTGCAGCCTACGCGCAGAAGATGACGGAGGGCGCAGTGAAGCCCGCGCAGTCGATAACGGAACTGCGTCAACAACTGGAGACAATCCTCCGAGACTCGCATACGCCTGGCCTGTCGGCAGCCATCGTGCGCCGCAGCGGCCCTGAATGGGTGGCGGGCCTTGGCAAATCTAACGTAGCTGCGAATCGGGCCGCCACTGACGAAACCCTGTTCCGCATCGGCTCGATTTCGAAGGCCTTCGTTTCGCTTTCCATCCTCAAGCTCGTAAATGAGGGCAAGCTATCCCTTCAGGACCCCGTGCACAGACTCGTACCCGAGGTCTGGTTTGAGAACCCCTGGGAGGCCACCGACCCAGTGCGGGTGGTTGACCTGCTCGAACACACTACCGGCTGGGACGACATGCACTTAAGGGAATCTGTAAAGGATGCGAAAGGGATGACGCTGCGCGAAGGGCTCGATTATGACCATCCCTCGCGTATTTCGCGCTGGCGACCGGGAACCCGAATGGCATATTCCAACTCCGGGCCGCCGGTCGCCGCCTATATTGTGGAGAAGATTACCGGGCAGCGCTTTGAGGATTACGTTACGCAGAATTTCTTTTTGCCCATCGGCATGAAGACAGCCACCTATTTCGAGCAGCCCTCGCCGCCGTTGACGATCCTGTATCACCGCGACGGCAAGACGCCGTGTCCCTACTGGAACATGGCGCTTCGTCCGGCCGGCGCGATTAACGCCTCGGCTGTAGACATGGCGGCGTTTATCCAATTTTTTCTGAGCCGCGGCGAAGTGGGTGGAACGCAGGTCATGCCACCAGCCTCCATTGATCGCATGGAAACCCCGACCCGCACTTGGGAGGCGCAACAAGGCTTGAAAGCCGGGTACGGATTGAGCGATGTCACAAGCGTTCACGACGGATTTGTGTACCACGGGCACAACGGAGGTGTGGATGGGGGGCTGGCGGAAATGGCGTATCTTACCGAGTACGGCGTGGGTTGTTTCTACAGCATCAATGCGGGCAACGGAGGCGCCTTTGAGAAGATCGGCGATACAATCCGCGCATACATTGAGCGCGGACTTACGAGGCCGGTGGCGCCCTCCCCGGCATCGTTACCAGCAGATGCGCCGAACTACGGAGGGTGGTACGAACCGGTTACGCCGCGCTACGAGTTTACGCATTACTTTGAACGCCTCGCCGGTTTGCATCGCGTGTGGTTTGAGCACGGCAACATGGTGTTCTCAAACCTGATCGGGACGGCAAGTGAAACGTTCGTCCCCGTCGCTGGCGAGCACTTCCGCTATCTGCCAAAGGACGGACTTGCTGAGCCGGTCGCCACGGCTGAATTAATCGCACCCAATCTTGAGGGGCGATTTGTCGCGATCGACGGCGCCACATGGGAGCGTGTGCCCACGTGGCTGGCCGCTGCCGAAATCACGGTCATTTCATGGTTCTGGCTTGCGTTCTACGCGATCCTTCTCTATGCGCCGTTTTGGATCTTCGGTGGCCTGATCGAGAAACGCCGCCGTCCGGCTGAGCGGGCGCTGAGAGTATGGCCGCTTGTGGCCGTGCTGAGCTTGATCGTGTATCTCATCCTATGGACATCCGCTGGCAATAACGAGCTGGGACGCCTGACGGTCTGGTCCCTTGGCCTCTTCTTTTCTACATTGGCTTTTGGCGGGGCCTCTGTAGCCAGCGCTGTCTCCTTGTGGCTCGCGCGGAAGCGGAAGATCCGCAGGCGCGTTCGCTGGTTCTCGGCCGCTGTTACATCGGCGCTGTCGATCGCCGCCGTCTACCTCGCTTATTGGGGGATCATTGGTATCCGTACGTGGGTGTGACTGCTTCCGGGTTGCGGACCACCCAGGCGCTTGGAAAGAGGGGGACGGGGATTGTTTCCGGCGGAACCGGCAGCTTGCCGGCGAGCATTCTACAAGAGCCTACGCGTGCGTGCGATAGCGCCGCGGCGGCGGACGCCGGCTGGCGAGCACGCCGATGAACGATGACGACGGACCAGTCGATCGGCGCGCCGCGGGGCAAGGGCGCCGGCGATTTCACTGGCCACATAAGACGGGTTCGGGGCGAATCAGGTAGGCTAAACTGTGGGTTAGCGGCTGCTGAATCCGCTCGCGGCGCGCGGGAAATGTCGATCGGGCCAATGAGTTTCGCGGGGTGGTTCACGGCCGCCGGTTTCGTGCTCGGGGCCGCGCAGTTCCAGGAGCCGCCGCAGCCGCAGTTGGTCATCAAGACCGACGTGCGGCAGGTGCTGGCGCCGGCGGTGGTGCTGGATCGCAGCGGGCATCCGGTGCAAGGGCTGAAGGCATCCGATTTCGAGGTTCTGGAAGATGGCCGGCCGCAGCGGATCGTGGCATTCGAGGCGCGGAAGGTTGGCGGTGTGGCGCCTACGATTCCCCCGGCGGCGAACGCCATCGGTCCACCAGGCGGCGCTGGCGCTCCACCGGTTCCAGCTAAGGCGGCGGACGACACGATGCCGAAGCGGACTTACCTCGTCCTGGTGGATACGCTGCATACCTCGATTGCCAATTTTGGAAGGGTGCGCGAGGCGCTGGCCAGATTTTTCCAGAGCGAAAGGCCTTCCGATGCGCAATACGCCCTGATCACGGTGGGCCGCGAGACGACCATCGTTCAGGATTCGACGCCCGACCCGGCGAAGATCGCGGCGGCTGTTCAATCGCCGGAATTCCCGAAACTCATCCGCAGCTCAGAAGCCGCCGGGACCGCCCGCGCGGTGGAGCGATTCGAGGGGCTGGTGGGCGGGTACTGCGCGGTTTGCCACTGCGGACCGGGCCAACCGTCGGCTTGCGCCGATGGTATTTACAAACCGCAGATGCAAGGGATGCTCAACCGGGAGGCGGAACGGACGTTCACAATGGACCGCGCGTTTCTGCACCAGTTGGAGGCGATTGTCAAGGCGACCGCGGATATGCCGACCGCCCGCACGATCCTGTTTATCTCCGACGGATTCAATCGCTACCCGGGGCGGGAGTTGTATGCGATTTTACAGGGACACGAGGTGCGGGATGGAATGTTCACCTTCAACCCGCGGGATACGCAGCCGGAGTTGGAAGCCACGCTGAAGACCGCCACGAAGTCTAACGTGAAGTTTTACACGCTCGATTCGCGGGGACTGTATTCGGAGGCGTCGCTTCCGGGCAGCGGTTTCTCGGCGGCCAACTCGCAGACAACATCGCGAGGCGTTGAGAGCATGATTCGCTCCACAGCGTACGAAAACACGGATGCGCTCGCCCAGCTGGCTCACCAGACCGGGGGGCTGTTCTACGAGAACGACAACGATCTGTTCAAAGGGATCGAGCGGGCATTCGCGGACGGTCGCGAGTACTATGTGCTGGCGTATGTGCCGGACAACACGGCGATCGACGGCCGTTACCGGAAGATCGAAGTTACTGTGAAGGGTAAGAGGCGGGTCAATGCGAAGGCCGGCTATTGGGCTACACCGAACTAACTGACGGGAGGCGACCTGGCGAATGCCCGGCGCCAATATGCCGATAGCAGCCCCCCTGGAAGTTGGGTTTCCCTCCATTGGCGCCGGCGAAGCGAGCCGGGCCACAGCACTCTGTACCGGTTGGGCGCTACAGTGGCGCCATCCGCTCCCGGCAAATAGGCTTTCCTTCCATTGACGCTGGCGGTCAGGTCGGCGCGCTTGGCCAGCCCGGGCAGTGGGGTTTATTGTCTAGGATTGTCTGCTAGTCAAAAGTGATATCCGGGTAATTTGCACGTACCTCGTCGATTGGGTATGATTCCAGGCGGGGTGGACTACCGCCACGCATGTGACTCTCCGGGTAGGTTAGTTCCCAGAGGACCATGCGTTCCGCGCACGCTTCCCCCAGACCCGGCACGATGGTGCGAGAATTAGTTCGTGCGTCCACATCTGCAACCTGGCCGGTGCGTGCGGTGGGGGGTTGCCGTGATGCCATCCCTTTGGATCCTGTTGGTTGCACAGTCATGCGCTGCACAAACTGCCCCCGTGCCCGGAACCCTCCGAGGCGCCGTCACCGACTCGTCCGGAGCGGTGGTTGAGGCCGCAATCGTCAGCTTGCAGGCGGACGGGTCCACTGCCCAGCGCACCACTCTCACGGACCAGACGGGCTCCTTCCACTTCTCCGCTGTCGAGCCGGCCGACTACGCCCTCACCATCACGGCCGCCGGATTCACGAATCAAAACACCAAAGTGTCCGTGGTTTCCGGGGAGAACCCCCCGCTTCCGCCTGTCATTCTGCAGATTGAACCCGCCCACACCACAGTGGATGTGGGCCTTCCGCCGCATGAACTCGCTCTCGAGCAGGTGCACGCCGAGGAGAAGCAGCGCCTACTCGGGATCTTTCCGAACTTCTACGTCAGCTACGAGCCCAATGCAGCGCCTCTGACCGCCGCCCAGAAATTCCAACTCGGCTTGCGAACCATCATCGATCCGGAGGTTATCCTGGGCAACGCAATCGGCGCCGGAATCGAGCAGTGGCACAACACCGATCGCCAATTCGGCCAGGGCATGGAAGGGTATGGTAAGCGCTTTGGCGCGGACTATACCACCAGCGTTATCCATGTCTTGATCGGCCATACGCTCACCCAATCGGTGTTTCACCAGGACCCGCGCTATTTCTATAAAGGAACCGGCGGTTTCGGTTCGCGATTTCTTTACGCCATCGGAACCGCGTTCGTTGCCAAAGGCGACAACGGTCACTGGCAGCCGGACTATTCCGATATGCTGGGCGGCCTGGCCGCCGACGAGATCTCAACCCTCTACTACCCCGGCACGTCGCGCCCGGGGCTGCGGGCTTTCCATGGTTTTCTGCTGGGGTTTAGCGGCAGGGCATCGTCTCATCTCTTGCAGGAATTCATCTACCGCAAGGTGACCACGCATGTGCCGAAAACGCTGGCGCGGTCACAGCCCGTTCTGCGCGACGGTACCCCGGTGTCGCTGTTTTCCGTAGAGGATCTGCGTTCCGCCACGCCACAATCCGCGAGGCCGGTTACCTTCGTGCTTGCCAAGGACATGGAGGTAGGCGGCGTCATAGCGGCCAAAGCCGGCGCCAAAGTAGTGGGCCAAGTCACTTACACCGCCGTTCCGTCCGCCGACGGCACGGTAGATTCCATGCATCTGTCACTCGAAAACGTACACCTCAAAATCGGCGAGACGGACCTGCCGCTCAGAAGCACGCCGCGCAAGGCAGGCACTGGCGTCGTGGAATATCATTGGCTGGAAGATACGGGCCGGATTGCTTTGGTCCTGTATGTTGCCCGAGACGTGACCCTTCTGCCGGCGCGATAGCGCCTAATGGCGCGCCACCGGGATGGCTATGGTTCTCCGGTATGATATCCGGCATGTGAACTGAAGTAGTCACTTTCCGATATGCCCGTTTACCTGGCGTTATCGAAAAGACGCTATTTTCGTGCGCTGAAACTCGCTATGTTGACTACATGCGGCAACTCATTCGTCATTCTGTTCTTCTGATCGCTGGATAACTGATCGCCAATGGATCCCTGATCGGTCGGTCCGGGGACGATCTGCGACCAAAGTATGGTGAGCCAAGCTCCGAGACCTTCGTGGTTCGTCCCGGCGTTGAGGTCACTGCGACCTACGCAGCAGATCGACGGATTACTGAACTGCTAATCGCTCCTGGGACATCCGGCGCCCTCATCAAGTCGCGAGGAAACGGGTTGAGCCGAGACTCCGTGGATACGATCATCGATGAGTTGGCGCCGCTTTCCTTACGCGGCAAAATACGTAATCGCGGGGTTCCTCAATGTGACTTGCCTTCCAGCGAACGACTGTGCGGGCAGTGAGGTAACGTACGAGAAGGTCACGATCTACTACAATGCCGCGCCAGAGGGGCGACTATACTATGCCGTCGTCAAGTGGAACGACAAGACCGTTGCTCGGCCACAGTAGATGAGACAGAAGTCCCGAGCGATACGTGGATATAAACCGGCCAATGTCTAAAGTGAGGGGCTCGCGTTCTCTGGCGGAAAGCAGTATTCTTTTTTCGTTCGAAACTGACTTTGCCGGAGGGTGAAGGCCCGGCAGCAGATCGACGTTTCGCCAGAGAACGGTCAGCGGCGGGCCTTCACGCCAGCCGTGATTATCTTTATCGCGCTGCCCGAAGCGAAAGACAACATCGACCCGGGGTGATCCCGCCGGACCTCCTGCCGCGGCGATGTCCGGTTTGCCACGACCATACGATCATCGGCCAGGGACGGCGGTTCCGTCAGGCCCACGATGGCCAGCACGAACATATTTGGGTGCGGCGTGGGATCTGTCATCCGTGCAACAAGACCTTCACGATATTGCCCGATTGGCTCGCTCCGGCGGCGCCGTTCAGCTTGCATTGCCGGCAGCAGGCCTGTGAGAGCATCGCCGCAGGTGCTTCCGTCGAGCAAGCGGCGCCGCACTGCCAAGATCCGTCGCGCTCGCCCGACCCATCCACGCTGCGCCGATGGGCACATCGGCGCCTGCTCAGCGTGCGCTGCCGGGTAAAGGTCGGATGCGGATTCCAGTGAAGAGAATAGCCTTTCCGTTGCGATGTGAATAAGGATTCCGGACGGATGGGAATCGATATTTACTCTCACAGCGCTGGCGTTTTTTATCATGTACGAGTTTATTCAGTTGCTAAGTCACGACGATTTATCATGTCGATCCCAGTTTTGCTATTCCCCTTTGTTCGGCGGCTGGTCCGGCCCCAGTACAGGGAAGGACGTGATTCTCAGGCGCGCGGCGCCGTAGGGAATCAGCCTGACTGTCTCGTCTTCCAACTTACTGGTTACCGGACTTTGGGGCGGAGGAGCCGCGCTGTCGTCCACGATGATCCACTCAGGCAACCTACGCCCTTTGGCCTCTAGTATGACCGGCGCTGAACTGCTGTTGAATGGCTGCCGGGTGACGGGCTCTTCGTGTACTTGAAATGACACGGAGGGGTTAGTCAGGTCCAGTCTTAGGCCGTAGTTCCAGGGCGACGTTGGGTACACCTCCCAATCGGTCACCGGCCCGGTCTGTTTGAGCTTGCTCCAGGCTTCTCCAATCGCCAAGGAGAATACCAGCGGTCCCCGCTCTAATGAAACGGAGTCGTTGAACCCCTGTATGGCTCGGACGGGCATCGGCAAGGTGATCTCCACTCGCTCGCCTGCGCGCCATTCGCGCTCGATCCGGTGATAGGTTCCCGGCAGCAGTCCCGATACCGGTTGTCCTCCGGCAATCACCACGGGATCGCTGGTCCACTCAGGAATCCGGAGGTACAGCGGAAAGCGAATCGGCGATGCGGGAGACACCGTCAGGCTGATCTGGCTGCGAAAGGGGTACGCCGTGTTTTCTTCCACCACGACATTGACGCCTTTGATCGTCGTATGTACTTCACTCGGGGCATAAGCGCCAACCGCCAGACCATCGTCGGGTGACGCCATCCATAGGGATGCCGTGAATTTCGGCCAGCCTTGGTGAAGGTTGGCGGTGCAGCAGCCGAAGTTCGGCGCTAGTCCGAACAGGTTCGATTCCGGGCCGTTAGTGGTCCAGTCGCGGCGTCCCAGCGAAACGATGGCCTGGTTCGGCTGCTGGTCGTACTGATGGCTCCACTGATCGGCTGTCTGTGCGCCGGGCAGCGGATTGAACGCGATCTTCTCCAGCCGGTCTCCCAGCCGGGCGTCGCCCAGCGCGGCCAAGCCCAGTTCGAGAGAGAACATCATTTCCACCACCGCACAAAGCTCAATTCCTTGCGACGGGTTGCGTCCCGCGAAGTGCTCGTCCGCGCTGAACATTCCGTTGGGCAGCGCCTCAAACCTGTCCAGCACGCTGAGCATCAGCCCGGTGGCCGCTCGATCCGCGGGATCGTGAGAGATCATGTACCACAGCGCGGCGGTCTTCAAGCCCATGGCATTGTTGACGCCATGGCTTGCGTGCCCCGACTGACCGCGCGCGATGCGCCCGCTGAATGGGAAATTCTCATAGAGTTTCCGCCAGTCGAATCCTTGATCTCTCAGTTGGTGGGCCAGATCGAGCAGTTTGGCATCGCCGGTCCTATTGTAGAGCCAGAGCAGGCTCGCGAGTTCATCCTGCCATCGATAGATCGCCCAGCTCTGCAGCGGTTGGGTAGCCAGCATGCGCGACTGATAGGCGAAGTACTTTTCCATCACTGGGATCACCCGCGGATCGCCGGTGGCCTCGTGGTACTGCGTCAACACCTTCAGCATGATCATGATGGGCCACCAGTCCTTGTTTTTTTCCGGACCGATGGATCCGTTGGGACGTTGCCGGTCCAGCGTCCAATCGACCCAGGGTTTCACCTTGGCGATCAGTTTCGAATCATCCAGCAGGTAGGCGAGCGGCAGGAGGCCGTCCAGGTAATAAGGTCCCCGTTCCCATCCCTCGCCGGCGCCGCCGAGCCAGGCTGAGTTCGGGCCGACATCAGGCCAGAATTCGCCCAAGTGTCCGGTGAGGCCGTCGGCCTGGATGCGGAGTTGGTCCCTCAGCCAGCCGCCAGGCCTTATTGAAGTCAGCGGCAGCCGGTAGAACGCACTAGCCGCGAGCGGCGGCCGATTCTTCGACAGATCCTCCACGGGCGAAGCGGCTGCCAGGGCGCCAATCGCGCCCGCCGTGCATCCCAGGAACGTCCTCCGCGTGAATGTGTCGTACATCTGAGAAGTGCACCTCCCCCTCCGTTGTATCGCGGATCCTGCGGCGCCGCAACGAGCGGCCACGCCGCTACTTCGTCCGTGCCCCGGCTGCTTCCAGAGCCGCTTTCGCGCGGTCGATGCCTCCGCGGGAGTCATATCCCCAATGGAGCGGATACATCGACGATGGGATTGACATTGCGGTGCCGATGAATGTGGTCCCGGCCGAGCCAACTGGCTGCTCGCCGCGAAAGGGACGAGCGAGCGGTACGGAGATCTCATTACGCGCGCAAAGAACTGGCGCTGGATGGCAGCTTCTTGTTCTCTCATCGCATTGGTAGCGACGGCAGGAATCGTGTGGCTATCGACGCGATCACACGTTGTTCCATTCGTCGTACTGGTGGAGAACCTGGGCCGGCCGCTCAAGCGCTCGTGCGCGCGGTCCACTTGCGCCAGCAGCGCGACGTCGGCGGGCGTGTATTTGGCGGCGAACCGCTGCCGCCGATAGACCTTCGCCTCCACTTTCCCGGTCTGAGCATGTGCTCGAATCAGCCCTCGCGCGTGAGTCCTTCCAGGTGATACTGCACGCCCATGCGCTGCCGCAAGGCTTCATGCATCTGCAGCGAAAGCGTGCGCCGCGGCAAGCGTTGGCCGACTAAACAACAGGGTGAGATAGCGCGAGGAATCCATGTCGAAGTTCAACAGCAGCGGAAGTTGCTCCAGTGCCGGATGCGGCAGTAAGTGGGCTTCGTCGCAGATCAGAATGGGTGCTGCTTTTTGCTCTGGTTCAGACGCACGACGCCGCCGGCAATCTGGCGCACCAGGTCGCCGCGGAAGTGCGCCGGCTCCAGGTCCAGTTCCAAGACGATCTGGCGCAACAGGTCCAGCGCCGAGCCCGAAGAGAAGTGCACGTAGAGGAATCGGCTGTCTCTGAACCATGGTTCTGGATCGGATTCCGCGAGGAGAAGGATTCGTTCCAGAAGTGCCTCGGCCCACTGCAATCCTCTGTGGAACCGCTCTGGCGAGTCCTTGTAGAAGGCGAACGACTCATACCGGTAGTGGCTGTTATGGGGTCGTGGTTGACACGCTCTTCGAGGTAGCGTGGCGCTCTAAGGGAGTTATTCGGAGCAAATAACGGACCCGACACCCCAGGCTGACGCGCGTAGGATTTGCTCAGCCGGTGATACAGGCCGGCGTTTTTGGGTTGCGCCGCGAGGGCCCTCTCAAACAGGAGCGCTGCTCGGTTGAACTCGCAGGCGACGAAGAGGAACCGACCATCCCTTTCCAATCGGGCCACCACGACGGTACTCGCCGCTCCGGACGCAGTGGAGCCCGTAGTGGGGCGCAAAACTAGAAACACTACCCAGAACCACATGTCAGGCTTTCTCCTCTTCCAAGCATTCATCGCCTGGAGAACGGACTGTCGATCAATGACAACAGAAAGCAAATCACGACAATTGCCATCAGGAACCACACAAGCCACATATTTGGCCCGACAATGATTAGTGCATGTGGGTTTCCAAGACAACCTCCTTTATCCGATGCAATGGCGCTAACTAGCGGGCATCTGCCCTAAGCACATGCCCAAAGCCCGGCATCTAGAGACTCTCTTTCCGCCGGTCAACAGAAAACTAATTGGCTGGGTGTAACGAGCGAATTGGAAGGCAGAGTGCACGGCTGGAAACCGAGAGATGATCCGGATGATCCCCGTTACGAAGTCAGAGGAACTCAAACGCACGACCATCATCATCGACGGGCAGCTTTGGTCCGATTACATCGAAATTGTGAGACCTGCTGCAATCAGGCCGTACTGAAAGGAAAACCCGGCGTTGTCTTCTTGCGCGTCGTTTTAACCATTGAGGAATCAGGCCGCGCCCTTCTTGCCCGTTTGGCCACCAAGGGCTTCTGCCTGCGCGCCGCTGGAGTGTACACATCGCATGTTGCGCAGGATTTCGTGGCGGCCAATTCCTCGGTTCCGGGTTCTCCATCGGCTTGAGACGGCGCCGGTCGCACCAGGGCGCGTCCGAAGTCTGAGAGTGGGCACGGATGAGGGCTGGATGAGGCTTTCAATTGACGAGAAAACGGCTTTTGCCACGCTTCCTCAAGAGGTGTTTGCCTTGGACCGCTTTCGGGCGCGGAAGCGCCTGGCCCACGCACTCAGCGGCGCCAGCAGGCCGGTCGTCAACGAAGGACGTCGAGCGCCGGACAGAAGCGGCAAGACAAAGGGTCAGAAACACGACAACAGAGTGTATTGACTTCACAAGCGAAAGGAAGAGAACGAATGCCTACCAACTTCACCTCGGTTACTAAAGAGCGCAACACCACCGGATCGCGGCTTGATGTCAAACTCCACGACCTGCTACGGGCGCCCAGCACGGCAACTGTACAGGCGCAGACTGCCAAGGCATTGACATTGCCCACACCCGTTTTTCCACAGCATCCGGAATTACTCACCGATGACCTGCTGCCGTCCGACGCCCACGGCGCGCCAGACAATCCGTACGCGAGGCGCTGGACGGCTCCGCAAGTGCTGCGAGCTATGAACGGTTGGTTGTTCCCGTACGTCAAGTCGCGTGTCCTGCCGGGCAATTTCCATCCCCTAATTGCCTACCTGTTCACCGAATGGAAATGCAACCTGGACTGTCATTACTGCTGGGCCTTCGACAACAGCGTAAAAGGAATGACGGAGGATATGGCCCGCCGTTCCATCGACTGGCTGCACTCGACCACTTGCCGGGTCCTCGCATTGATGGGCGGCGAGCCCCTTTTGCGGCCCGATTTCGCCCATAGAGTTGTCTACTACGCCGCCCAAAAGGGATTTTGGGTGTATGTTCCCACTAATGCCCGGCTCCTGCGTCCCGACGTGACCGATCGCCTCGCCGACGCAGGCGTTGCAACGTTCAACTTCGCCGTGGATGTCGTCGACGAAAAGCCGGGGCTTCCTAAGGCCCTGACACCAATTAGACGGTACTTTGAGTATTTGGTGCGCAAACAGTACCGCTACGGCTATACGGTATTCTTCAATATAAATATCTGCCGGAAGAACATGGACGATGTGCGGCGATTGACGGAGATCGCGCACGAATACGGGATCGCCACCGATTACCACATCAACGAATCTCCCATGATCGAGCAGCCCCATTTCAAGCACCTGAACGAGAACAGCACCTACATCACTCAAGACGACTGGCCGCAGGTGGACGAGCTGGTGGACTGGCTGATCGAGAAGAACCAGGCCGGATACAAGATGGTGAATTCGGTGAAACGCCTGAACGGGATGCGCGAGTTCCTGCGCGGCAAGTTGGAACCGTGGAATTGCCGCGCGGGTCAGAATTCGATGATCATTCGTGTGGACGGCACGCTGGCGCCATGCTTCCCGATGTATTCGGCGACCTACGATTGGGGCGCAGTCGGCAATCACAAATTCGAGGTTCCCCAGCTTAACGAAATGAAGCAGACGTGCCAGACGCACTGCTTCTCCACGTTGAACCACAACCTTGGCTACTGCTACGACGACGCGCGCGTCATCCGATGGGTACTCAAGCAAGCTGCCCGCGGCTTCCAGGGTGTCAGCGGGAGCTTCGATTAGGAGATGGGCGATGCGAGTGCTCCCCCATCATTTGCAATGGCCGCTTCGCTGCAAGCGACTGATATTTACCAGCACCGCTTACCCGAGAGGAAATCTTTTTCCGATGGAGCACGCCCGCCAGCGCGAGAGCCTCCTGCGCGGCTACCCGCGGCCTTCGACTAAGTAGATCAACTCGGTGATACTCGTGTGGCTTATCTCCGAAACCGTCGTGAACGCCTGGGCGACCGGGGTCAGTTTCTGGCGATGGCTTTCCTTCAATTCACTTATCGCGAGAGTCTCCGGTAAGCGGCGCTGTGCTACATGCCGCTCGGCCACCACCAGTGCCAGCGTGTAGGCATTTGCCAAGGGCAGGCGCCCGATTTCAGCCCCTAACCGGCGCTTTCAGTATCGCCGACAATTGGATCACGCCCTGCCACAGTTACAACCTCGCGCGGGATTCGAACGCCGGATCATGGGGCGACCCGCACGAGACGGCTTTAAGAGAGGCAGCCTTTAGCCGGAGAGTTTGAACTGGTTGACCGCGTCCGCACCCCGTCCCACCGAGCTCTCGCTAGTGCGCTAGCACTCGCTCGCCCTTACCTGGATTATTCTTCTTTAAGGCAAATGTCAGCATAAACATGACTCCGGCCGCGATTCCTAACATCCAGAAAGCGTCGATGTATGAGAGGACCGATGCCTGGCGCTGCACGGATTCATACATCCGGTGATATGCCTGAGATTCCGGCCTGCCGACTCCCGCCTGTCTGAGTCGCTCTGCTAGAGCGATGTAAGAGTTCCGGAAGGACGGATCGCCGAGGCTCGTGTGGTTCGCCAACATTACCTGGTGGACCTGGGAACGCCGCGCCAGTATCGTTGTAACGGCGGAGGTCCCAACACTACTTCCCATGTTGCGAACAAAGTTGACCAGGCCGGCTACAGCATTGCTCTTCTCCTGCGGAAGTCCCAGATAGGCGACCATCGTTGCCGGAATGAAAATAAATCCTATTGGAACATACTGCGCAATCCGCAGCCATGTAGCCGAAGCAAAGCTGACTTCGAGATCCACCCGGCGCGTTGAGAAGAACATCGCAGCGGTCAGCGTTGCCCATCCGAAGGCCATTAAGTAGCGCGCCTGAATCTTGCCCGCCAGTTGGCCTACCAGTGGAAGTTCGATCAGCAGAATTACGGCGGCCGCGGAGAGGACCATCCCAGCGGTTTGGGCCGAATATCCCATAAGGCTCTGCAGAAACTGAGGCACCAAAACAGTAGTTGAGAACGATGCCGCTCCAACCATGAACATCATGAGACTCGCCGCCGCGAAGTTCAGATTCTTAAACAGCCGAATGTCGATGATGGGATCTTTGACACGCAATTCCCAGATAACAAGGAAAATAAGACTGATGACGGAAATAATCGAGAGTGTGAGAATGAAGTTGGACCCGAACCAGTCGTCTTCCTGTCCTTTGTCCAGTACGATCTGAAAGAACGCTATCCCGACTGCGAGAAGGCCGAAGCCGATATAGTCGACAGTGCTGTCTTTGAACGCCGTCAGTTTCAGGAACGGAGGATCCTCAACAAACTTGTACACGAGGAATATGGCCAATATTCCGATAGGCAGATTCATGAGGAAGATCCAGCGCCAGGTGTAATTATCTGTGATCCAGCCTCCGAGAGTTGGCCCAATCGAAGGAGCTACCACCGCGGTCACACCGTATACGGAGAAGGCCAGCCCCCTTTTTTCAGGTGGAAATGTGTCGGCAAGAATGGCCTGGGCCATGGGTTGCAAGCCGCCCCCGCCAGCACCCTGAATGACTCGAGATAGCAACAAGATGGCCAGCGTTGGGGCCATGCCGCAAAGCAGCGAGCTGACCGTGAATAAAGCTAGACAGATGAGAAAGAATCGCTTTCTGCCCAATACCGTCACGAGCCAGCCTGTAATCGGCAAGATGATGGCGTTGGAAACCAGGTAGGAGGTGAGAACCCAGGTGCTTTCGTCGCTGCTTGCTCCCATGGTTCCGGCGATATGCGGAAGCGCAACGTTGGCGATGCTGGTATCGAGCACTTCCATAAAGGCCGCCAGCGACACCACAAATGCAATCAACCAAGGGTTTGCCTTTGGCTTCCATGCCGATTCGCCAGAGTGCACCCCGCTATCGGGTCCGGAATTATCAGGATCTGTTGCCATGGAGTTATGAAGCGATACCTTTCGTCATAGTGATTGAAACCGTCTTCTATGTGCCGCCGTCTGAAGGCCGGCTACATGCAGATAGCAAGCGAGACCGTCTGTGCAACGGTCTACTGATTGAGCTTCGGAGCCCCAACGCGCCGATTGCGAACGCAGCACGTCTATGGGCTTTCGCTCGTCGCTGTCCTATGTCACTGTAGTTGAACAGTGGGCGTCACTGACATTCCCTGCCGCAGTAGATGGTCGTTGTTCTGGCCCGGATCGAGCTCGATGCGGACGGGAATTCTCTGCACTACCTTGACGTAGTTTCCGGTGGCGTTTTCCGGCGGCAGCACGCTGAACCGTGCGCCGCTGGCGCCGGCGATCCGCTGGATTTTGCCCGTATATTCGCGATCGTACGCATCCACCGAGATCTTCACGGGCTGCCCGACGCGCATTTTTTCAAGCTGCGTCTCTTTGAAATTAGCTGTCACCCAGAGTCCCTCGAGTGGAACCACGTCCATCAGCTCCTGACCTGCTGAGACATTTTGGCCGGTGGCGACGCTCTTCTTGCCAATAATGCCATTGATGGGCGCAACGATGGTGGTGTACTGCAGATTCAATTCAGCCTGATCGAGCAGCGCTTTCTGTTCCTCGACCTTGGCGGCGGCGGACTGCGCTTTGGCCTGGGTGACTTTCACCTGGTCGGGTCCGGTGAGCGCGGCCTGGATCTGTGCATCCGCCTGCTGAACGCGGGTTTGCGCCTGCTCAACATTCTTCTCCGCGACGGAGATATTGTCCGTGGCTTCGGTCGCCATGGCGTTCTGCGCCTCGAGAGTGGCGCGGTCGGCATCCATTGCGCTAACCGCCGCCTCGTATTGCTGCTTCGAAATCTCGTCTTTCGAGACGAGTTGTTGGTAGCGTTCGACGTCTTGCGATGCCTTGACGAAGTTCGCTTGGGCCGCGCGGGCGTTCGCCTGCGCCGTTGCGAGGCGCGCCCGGGCCGCTTCCAGTTGGCGTTCGGCGCCGGACACGCCGGCGCTGGCATCAAGACGCGCAGAATTAGCGCTGTTGAGGGTGCTTTTTGTATTGGTCGAGGTGATCGGAACGCCTGTGCGGCTGCTCTCATACGTGGCCACCGCGTCGGCCAGATCGGCGCGCGCTTTGGCAACCGCAACTTCGTAGCCCTTCGGGTCAAGTACGACAAGTACATCGCCCACGCTGACTTGTTGTTGGTCTTCCACCTTCACGTCGATCACGTGGCCGGTGATCCGGGAACTGATGGCGTACATTTGCCCATCGACCTCGGCATCATCGGTGGATTCGAACTTCGACAGATGCAGCCAAAACAGATAACCGCCGAGAGCCAGAACCGGCAACAGGATGATGGCGAGGAGTCGCCCAAGGTGTTTCTTAGGTTTTGTCGTGTCTTGTGCTTCAGCCATTGCTATTTCTCTCCCATGAATGTCTTCAGATTCGCTTCGGCGGCGCCGATTGCCCGCGCCAGAGCTACTTTTGCGAGGTTATGCGCATAGATGCTGGAGATCAGATTCTGTTGAGCGTTCGATACCGACTCCTGCGCCTGCACGACTTCGATATTGTCGGTGACGCCTGTAATAAAGCGGTCTCGCGCCTGCGTCAGGGTCTGATCCGCCAGGTCTGCGTTGCTCTGAGCGACTACCACCTGGTCAGCCGCAGAGGTCAGGTCGAGAATGGCGGAGCGTACTTCCTCGTCAATTTGCCCCCGGAGATTCGCTAACTCCTCTTTGCGTTGCTGGACGGCGGCGTCGGCCGCCAGCATGTCGGCCTTCCGCCTTCCACCGTCGAAAATATTCATCTTTATAGCCCCGCTGACGCCGAACGTACCGTGCGAGCCGGCAAACGTAGGGCCAATTAAGTCGTAGTTCGAACTGATGCTTGCGGTGGGTAGCCATTCCGCGGAGGCGGCCTGATGAGTAAGCTCAGCCGCTTTCACCTGCGCCTGGGCGCTCTGGAAGTCGGCACGCGATGTGTAGGCGCGCTGCAGTGCTTCGTCCTGGGCGATTCCGTCGAGGGGCTTATATGGAGCCTTGTCGCTGATTTCGAATGTCTGGCCCGATGGCAATCCAATGGCGCGCGCGAGTGACAGCTTATCCTTGGCCACCTGGTTCTGCAGCGACAAAAGCTGCTGCTGCTGGATTTTCAATTCGACTTGAGAGCGAAGCTCGTCGATGGCGGGCGAGGTTCCCGCCCGGTGCTGATCCCGTGCTCTTTCATAGAGGGCCTGCGCGGTTTCCACCTGGACGCGCGTCGCGTCGACGCGAGCCGTGGTCGCGATGATTTGCAAATACGCCGATGCGACCGCTTGTACCACAAGATCGCGCGCATCTCTTACAGAAAGCTCCGCCGCGCGCAGGCTCGCGTTACCCGACAGCCAAGCCTTTCGAGCGCGCGCGTCGTAAACTGTGAACTCGCTCGACGCGCCGGCGTCCTGATAATGGGACGGCCCGATAATCGTTGGAATACCCGGGAGACGGAATCCGAAGGTTGCCAGACTGATCTGCTGCTCGGTCATGGAAACGCCGCCCGTCAAGGTAGGCAGCAGTTCGGCCAACAGTTGGATCCGCTGGGCCCGCGCGCTGGTATTTTCATTCTCTCGCGTCAAGAGTCCCAGATTGGTCTTCATACCGCGAGCGATCGCGTCGTCTAGAGACAGGTTTAATGGCACAGGCGTCGCGTCTCCGGACGGCGCACTGGCGTTAAATTGGGCCAACAGCGCAAAACACGTGCAAAATAGCGTCAAGACTGCCCTTAGGACGTTCAAATTTATTCCTCATTCCGATTGGTTATGTCGATGATGGGTCGGCAGGCCCGCTACGGCGAGGGCCGCTCAGTCCCGACCTATCTCCCTGGGGCGCATCTCGGCCATCGGAAGCCTTCGGAGCGCCGCCAGAATTGCATTCACTAATTCCGCCTCAAGTTACCTTGGCCCGGGCGTCACCAAACCTTTCGCCCGCGACATCTTTTGTCGTGCGCGTGTGGCCTCCCCTTCTCTTGAGCGACAGTTGCGGACGATCTCCGGAGCCTCCGCGCACGCCAGTCCCACGCCGGCTTCACCAAATCGGCCTTTGCCGTTCCCCGCCTTCATTTACACCCGATCGCCCTCCATATAAAGCCACACAAAAAGTCGATGTCCTCTTCTACTTCTTTCTTAGACCAACCTAGCAAGCGGCGCGTAATCAAGCTCTTGGACATATCTTGGATGATGAACGCGGTCGCTTCGACATCCAGTTCCCGGATATCGCCGCCGTCCACCCCGTCGCGTAGCGCCCGCTCAACCGCCTGTACTTGTTTGAAGTACGTGTCGCGGAACTCCTTGCTTACTGGTGCGGTCTGTGTGGCGCCGTTGAACTCCGTCAGGTAGATCTTGAAGAAGTCCCGGTTTTCGTCGGCATATTTCACCCGCGTTGCGACCAGCGCCCGGATCTTGGCTCGTACTCCTTCTGCCGCCTGCATGTTCGTCGCCACCTGGGCGAGTAGTTCGGCGCACCCCTGTTGGAGCGTTTTCAGGTACACCTCCCGCTTCGATTTGAAATAGAGGTAGAGCGTCCCTTTCGCCAAACCCGCGGCGGCCGCGATATCGTCCATCGTGGCGTCAGCGAAGCCTTTCTTAGCAAAGACCTTGCGCGCGGATACCAAGACTTCCGTGGAGCGGAACTCCGAAACCACATCCTGCTTCGTTCGTTTTAATGTAGTCATCGCAATGACCCTACAGTCATTTTTATTGTACTACAGGTCATTTTATTGTACTATCGATTTAACGAGGGCATCGAAATGCACTGAAAGCCTGGGAAGATGCCTTAGAGGATTCCGTGAAAATCGATACCGAAGCCGCAAATGACGAGAATCGCTTTCGCATAGATGGTGGTACGCATGAACTGCTTATGGGAGGATCGCGCCCAGTTGCTTTGGCGCCGGTTAAGGATCCCTTTCGCGCTGCCTGTACGGGTGTTCCGGCAGTTCTCCGTGGTTTCCAGGAAACAAAAATGCCAACTTCGAGAAGTGAGTTAGACCTCGGTTTTCGGCGCCTGCCAATGGCAGATGCCGAAGACCGGCACGCGAAAGCACCCGATGCTCCTCCTGGCCATTCGGAAGCCGACAGATATGAGGTCCTTTTCGCTTTGCCGAAAGCCATCTCGGGTCACACCGACCTGTGCAGCCTTTGCCGAGGGCTGCTACCGTCCCTTCGGCGGGTGGTTCAGTTCGACTATCTCGGCCTCATCCTCTACGATTCCATGGGGAATGTAATGCGCCGGCAAGGCTTGAGGGCGGCAGACTTGGCCGCAGTCGAAGCCTTCTCGCAATTTCCGATGGATCAGGACCCCGCCGCGTGGGTATGGCGCCACCAAAAGCCATTGTTAATTTCGAGCATCGCCGATGAGAAGCGGTGGCCCGAGTATATCGCCCTAGGTCTGCGAATGGATCTTTGCTCCCTGTCCCTGGTTCCGCTGACGGTCGGGGAGCGGCGGGTAGGAGTTCTCGGCTTCGGAGGCCGGACTGTTTGCGAGCCCAGCCTGGCAGAATTGGCTTTTCTCGAACGGGTGGCTTCAGAGTTTGCGGTCACGGTCGATGCTTTCCTGATGCAGCAAATGGTGGTACGTGAGCGCGACAGGCTGCGAGTGCTATTCGACATCACGAACGCGCTAGTCTCGAAGCTGTCGCGGGAGGATCTGTTCACCGCCATATCCGAACAGTTGAGCAAGGTGATAGCCCACGATTTTGCAGTTCTAACGCTACTCGAGAAGGAGAACGGCAAAATTCACGTTCACGCGCTCCACTTCACGAGTGACGCGCGGCTCCCCATAGACTATCTCTCGGTTCGGCCGGATGGCCTCCCGGCGAGCGAGGCGATCGCATCCGGGAGGCCAGTTATAGTGAATGAGCCGGATCTTGAGCGATTCCCGTCACAAGGCTACAAAGATCTGGTGCAGGCGGGAGCAGGAGCTATTTGCTCTCTTCCGTTGACGACTTCAAATGGCGCTATCGGTGCATTGGATCTGGGACGTCTGACCCGAACCCCGTTCACCGACGAAGACATCAACCTCGGGAGCCAGGTTGCGCGCCAGATTGCCATCGCACTTGAAAACTCCCTGGCGTATCGCGAACTCGCCGAGAGGCGAGACAAGGTGGCAACGGAGAAGCTGTATCTAGAAGACGAAATTCGGTACGACCAGAATATCGGCAATATGGTGGGAGAGAGCGGTTCGTTCCGGTCGCTCCTGAAGACCGTGCAAATAGTGGCGCCGACGGATGCTACCGTGCTGATTCTCGGCGAAACGGGAAGCGGCAAGGAACTGGTCGCACGCGCCGTTCACGAGCGGAGTACCCGCCGGACACAGAATTTTGTGAAGCTCAATTGCGCGGCCATCCCAGCGACATTGCTGGAGAGTGAGCTGTTCGGTCATGAAAAGGGCGCCTTTACCGGAGCCATTGCTCAGAAGATCGGACGCTTTGAACTTGCCCATCAAGGTACCCTTTTTCTAGACGAAGTCGGCGAGATTCCGCTGGAGCTTCAATCGAAGTTGCTGCGTGCGGTCCAGGAACAGGAGTTCGAGAGGCTTGGCAGCAACCGTACTATTCGTGTGGATGTTCGGCTTATCGCGGCAACGAACCGCGACCTGAAGGCAATGGTCGATGAGCACAAGTTCCGTAGCGATCTTTACTATCGTCTTCATGTGTTTCCGATTCGAGTGCCGTCCTTGCGCGAGCGCCGCGAAGATATTCCGCTTCTGGTTCGCTACTTCAGTGAGCGATATGCGTCCCGTATGAACCGGCACATCGACTCCATTCCTTCAGCCGACATCGAGGCTCTGACTCGATACGATTGGCCCGGTAACATTCGAGAGTTACAGAATGTGATTGAGCGCTCCGTAATCCTGACACAGGGCAGAATTCTGACAATCGCGATGCCCGAGGTTCCGGCTACAACTGGCATTTCTGAAGGGCGCGGCGCGGAAATGGCACTGGCCATCGAGCGCCAGAGGATTCTGCGGGCACTGAAAGAGGCCAAGGGCGTATTGGGCGGACCGAAGGGCGCTGCCGCGTGTCTGGGGTTTAAACGGACCACGCTCCAAGCGCGGATGAAGAAGTTGAAGATCGGCCGTGAATACAATTAACCGCGGTCTCGCTGGGGCAACCCTAAAAGCAAAAAGATTCTGGCAGCGCCTTTGGCAGGCAAGGTGCAGTCGTTGAGCGCGGAGCGGCGCCGATTTTCGATCCGCGACGCTCGCAGGAGTATGTGCGCAGTTTCCGAGGATAAACGTTCATATGCCAAAAGACAATAAACCAGGCTCGGACTGGAGCCCGCTAGGCCATGGCGCGCTCATCGTGTTTGTCTCTTCTTCTGGTGCGGATGCTCAGGCATTTCGACGACTCGTCGGTTCGTCTGGGCAATTAGTTGTGAATGTGCCGGACCTTTGCGGAGCGATCGCTGTGATTGAAAGGCGCCGGCCGGATCTGGTCGTATGCGACACGGAGATCGAAGGGGAGGGATCCTGGCGAGACCTGCTTGAAATGCGGCAGATCGACGGGATGCTCTCCCTTATCGTTGTTTCGCCTGACCCAGACGACCGTCTGCGTGCAGAAGTACTCAACCTTGGAGGTCTTGGGGTGCTCGCAAGACCGTTTAGATCCGAGGAGGTAAGGCGCTTCATCGAGATCTGGCAAATGATTTTCTGCCAGCGCTGATCGGTGTAAACACTATCATCGGACAAGCCGCCCCCGAACAAGACTGTCCCGTCGCGCCAATCGCGGCACGCTTCGGCCGGCGTGGTCTGGCGTCCCCGCGGTGGCTAGAGTGCAACTCTGGGCGATCAAACGGTCCGGCTCAATGCTCACAGGCACCCTCGAGTGTTCGAGGGTACACTCGGGTGTTTCGCGTCCCGCCCGATTGTCCTGCTTCTCTTCCGAGATCCCATAATTCGCGCGCTGATCTAGGCGCAGGTGGCGTGCGAACATGTGGCGCCAACCCCATGGCACTGCCTCCGGCACTTCCAAAGAGCGGCGGATCTCCTCGGGCATTGAGTGGCGGGAAAGGCGCGCGCGCCTCCAGCTCTCTGAGGCAATTCCTGAGAAAGGCTCGCGGCTTCTCTGACGCCGCCATCCGATCTGAAGGCACGCAGTCCGACTCCAGGGAAGCGGAATTTGCCAAGAATCGGCGCCTGCTTAGGGCATCCACCACTTTCGGTGCTGAGACGCTCGACAGTTCAGCCAGATGGATCGGCGTGAGTACCCTGGACGTCCCCAGACGACAAAGTCGCTGCAGACGACGCCGTGCAACGGGTCGTAGGCTTCGAGAACACAGCCTGGACATCCGGTCCACTAATGTGGCCCGCGGTTTTGTCCAAGCGATTCGCACAGAGCGTCCCTTGACCTTGCCGCCGATCCGCTACGGAATGGACTAATGCACGAACACTGAGTCACAGGCGGGATTCTTCTTTGACGGTGTTCAGTATCCCCAAAGCAGCCAGGCCGATTCCGGCGGCGTACAGGCGGGCATGCGCCGCTACATTTGTTGACGAGTGCCGCAGAGAGGAAAGCCAAAGCCCGAACGCCTGGCAGGCATCGACCGCATAGGGTATCAGGTGGACTCCCAGCCAAACCCGATTTGCCGATTCCGGGAAGCGCGCCGCCATCTCGGTCTCCCATAAGGCTCTGATGGCCCCGATCTCGTTTCGATGGAGGTCGACCGCATATTCGGGGGCCTCTAAGAGGGCCCACGCAGTCAGAATTGCATTACAGGAGCCGGAGGCGCACGCCACTACTGTGAACTCCGCCAGGCTCTGGACACATTGGGCAGGAGTCCCCGGCCTAATGTGTCGGATCCGCTCCTGTAGCGCTGACAGGCGGGTCTCAATGTTACTTTGAACCACTTCTTTGAAAAGGCTTTCCTTGGTGTCGAAGTGGGCAAAGAGGAGAGCTTTGGATATTCCAGCGGACCTCGCCAGCGCGAGGCTCGTCGTAGCATGCAGGCCGGTCGAAGCGAACTCTGCCTCGGCCGCCTTCAGAATCTGTAATTTGCGCTGTTCGCTTGGAACCTTCTTGCCGAGTGCCCCGCGCGGTGCAGAGGGTTGGGACTTGTGCACAAGTTCACCTCGATTCTCAGTCATCGGCCAGGCGGAAAGAGAAAGCCGACTAGCAACAAAGCTATATAGGCAATAGCCAGAGTCAACCTCGCGCGCCGATATCTGTCGGGCGGCTGCGAACGGGCCTCCGCCCGCTTTAGGACCCGGCTGGTTGCGGCGATAATACCGAGAGCAAAAATAGTTTTCCCCATGATAACGGCATCGTCAATAAAAATGACACCGAATGCAATCAGTCCAGATGAAGTAGCCCAGCTAATCAGGTCATCCGGAAGCGAGGATGGCCGACTTCTTATCTGGCTCATCTCTTTCGTTCGACGAAGGCCCAGCTGCATGGACTTATCCACTGAGGCAAGCGGAAGCATTCGCCCTGCCAAACGATTCGGGCGAGATATTCAACGCACTATACCCGTTGGATGCGCAGATATTCGGCACGTGCTGGTGGCAGGCGCCGAAGACCGGCACGAGATGCGTGCCCGCAACGGCAGTGGCGCCGGTCTTTCGATTTGCTCCAGCAGCCATCTCCAGTTGAAAAATACCGGCTGCTTGCCCACCTCACATTAATGCGCCAGCCCCGACGCAGGGTATATTACACGACGTCATCCGCCGGTCTTCCGCATAAGCATCGGAAAAGGCTAGCCGAGTTTCGTGTGCGATCGGATATAGGAATGTCCTGCCCCACAAAGTAGGAGTGATCATCGGAACCCCGATGCCGGAACGTGTCCCCAATTTGTTGAGGATTACCCTCTGGAAAGGGGAACGGCGGATCAATGAGGACGCAAGTTACAAAACGGTTGGATGGATAGCAAAGTGCAGTAGCAGGTTGTGGGAAGTGATCGTCGTGCTCCGGGTTTGCAAGGCAGAGGAAGCGTCGCGAATCGTCGTCACGCTTGACGGGCGACTGTTGTGCGATTACGTTGAGGTCGTCGAGACTTGCTGCGATCAGGCTGTATCAACGGGCAAACCTGTCCACGTTTTTCTACGCGATGTCTCGGCAGTCGACCCAGCCGGTCTTGCCATGCTGTGCCGGTTGGCCTCCAAAGGTATCCACCTGCTTGCGAGCGGCGTCTACACTTCTCATCTTATTCGGGCTATCAATCCAACGGGTAAAGAGCAGTCGAACTCCTCGACAGCCGCTGGACCGTCCAGTGGCTAAGCGAAGAATCGGAAGCCATGAGCGCGGATGGCTCCAGGCGAGAACGCGAAAGAGCGGGCGCGTACGGATTGCCTGGTGGTCTTCGGCGTTACCTCCTTGAAATTGCTTTTCATCCACCGCCAGAAACCATCTCTTGAGCGCCTCCCGCTTCCCACCAGCGCGTGGCCCAACTTTCCGATAACGACCGAGCCATCCATTCCAGCCGTCTTCTTGTGGAACAATCCCCCACCGGATAAGCCTTTCCCGCGGTTTCTCGAAGGTATCCCTTGTTGCCCAAGATTGGCTCCGAATCTCCCAACTCGTCGATCTTCAGCAGCAGATAACCCGTCGGAGAGTAACTTTCGAAGCCGCACAAACTAATTGGTTCGCAGCCATCCTTTGCTGCGTGCGGCTTCCAGTTCCGGCGTGTAATAGACATAGTGAACCTGTCCGTCTGTTCCTGCAAGCATAAAGTACCTGCGGCCGGCCTGGCGTCCGGTGTCCTGCTCCCCATGCACCAAGATCCTGCCTTCCAATGTGGTGAGACGGCGAAAGTCGAGCATTGCCAATGGTAGCCGCTCATCGGAAATCAGGACCCCGTGCGCCGCCAGCATTTTCTGACGGTCTGCACTTCGCTGCGTAGCGCGCAGGATATTCTCAAAGTCCCGCCGCACGCGCCAGGCGCTCAGAACGGTGGGCTCGGCCAGCCTATCGCTTCGAGGAACGTCAACCGTTCGGCAGTGTGTTGTTCTACCAGCGGCGCGCTTCGACCGAGTCCGGCTCGCTCGTGGTCCATCGCCACCATGAAGAATTGGGAGTCTGCTTCCTCAGCTATGTTGGCGTCACGCCTGATGATGCGATCGAGAGATGTATAGCGGTGCCGATGCACCTCGATGCGCCTCCCGACGCTGGGCTACGGCTAAGCATCCAACTCTGTACGATCCCCCATCTGGCGGGTGCAGAGATCTTCAGCGATTTCGCGGGTGCCCTGCTTGATGTAATCCCGGCTGAAATGCAGCGGGCGCGCTTCCGCGCCGATTCCCCGAAGCGCCATATGCACATCGGGTGCTCCGTGTTGTACTGGGCTACAGCCACCCATTCGAATGGCACACCGAGGTCCTTCCCCATCCGCGAGACGAGATCGCGGGTCAATCGTTTCAAGTCGGCTCTGTCGCCGAACTCAGGGGATACGCTCAACTTCCAGGTCAGTATGTCAACTACAATTGTTGGCTATGTCAGGACAACAGATTCCGCTTCAGCAATGGTCCAGCTTCTTTTCG
>Ga0116129_1000137_pt1 | contig 52547 bp, 38 predicted proteins | sample June2015DPH_17_2_FD_89732 | JGI IMG/M metagenome (GOLD analysis project Ga0116129, IMG submission 89732) | Peatland microbial communities from SPRUCE experiment site at the Marcell Experimental Forest, Minnesota, USA - June2015DPH_17_10 | ecosystem: Environmental > Terrestrial > Soil > Wetlands... | reverse complement strand
CGCTCCGCCCGTTCCTGCGCCGCATGAACGCGATCCCGGTCCACCCGGCCAACCGCCGCGGCATCGTCGAATCCATCCGCGCCGCGCGCACCCAACTGGCCGCCGGTCACCTCGTGTGCATCTTTGCCGAAGGCGCGCTCACGCTCACCGGCAACATGGGCCCGTTCAAGCGCGGGCTCGAAAAAATCGCCCACCTCGCAGAAGCTGACGCCCCGAACGTCCCCATCATCCCCGTGCATCTAGACCGCGTCTGGGGCAGCATCTTCAGCTTTGAGCGCGGCAAATACTTTTGGAAATTGCCCAAGCGCATCCCGTACCCCGTGACGGTATCGTTCGGCGCGCCCATGCCCGCGGACACCCCCGCGCAGGAAGTCCGCCAAGCCATCCAGGAACTCTCGAGCCAGGCCGTCGAGCTGCGCAAGACCGCTAACGACCGCCTCGACCGCCGCGCCATCCGCAACGCCCGCCGTCACTGGAACCGCTTCGCCATGGCCGATTCCACCGGACGCGAGCTCACCCGCGGCCGCGCGCTCACCGCCGCCACGCTCGTCTCGCATTGGCTGCGCCGCGAATGCGGCGGCGAAGAAATGATCGGCATATTGCTCCCGCCCAGCGTCGCCGGGGCCCTGGTAAACTTCGGCGCCACCCTCGCCGGACGCGTGCCCGTCAACCTCAACTACACCGCGGGCCGCGAAGCCATGGAATCGGCCGCGTCGCAGTGCGGCATAAGCACCGTAGTCACCTCACGCGCATTTCTAACCAAGGCCAAGATCGAAACTCCATGCTCAGGTGGCGCGCCCTGCCGAACCGCATTCGTCGAAGATATCTTCGCCAACGCCGGCGCCATAGCCAAAGCGCGCGCATTTCTGACCGCGCGTTTCGCCCCCATCTCCCTCCTCAGCAGAACGTGGGGCAGGCGCTTCCGCCTGCCAAGCCTCGGATCTGCATCTCTCAATGCCCCCGATTCCCTAGCCACCGTCATCTTCTCCAGCGGCAGCACCGGCGAGCCCAAAGGCGTGATGGTATCGCACTACAACGCCATCGCCAACATCGAAGCCATCGCGCAGATCTTCCGCATCTCTTCGCGCGACCGCGTAGTAGGCGCCCTGCCTTTCTTCCACTCGTTCGGATACACAGTCACCGTCTGGTTCCCCCTCGTATCCGGCTGCGGCGCGGTCTATCACGCCAATCCCATGGATGCCAAGGGCCTCGGCGACATGGTCGCAAAGTATCGCGGCACGCTGCTCCTTTCCACGCCCACTTTCTGTTCCGCCTACACGCGCAAGTGTTCCCGCGAGCAATTTTCCAGTCTCCGTTACGTCCTCGTAGGCGCCGAAAAGCTCCGCGAGCCTGTCGCCGCAGCCTTCCGCGAGAAGTTCGGCATCGAGCCTCTCGAAGGCTACGGCTGTACCGAAATGTCGCCGGTAATCGCGGTGAACCTGCCCGACAGCTTCAAGCGCGGCGCCGTAGGCCATCCCATCCCCGGTGTAGCCGCCAAAATCGTGGACCCCGCAACCTTCGAACTGCTGCCGCCCAACTGCCCGGGCTTGCTTCTGGTAAAAGGTGCGAACCGCATGATGGGCTACCTGTCCCAGCCTCAACGCACCGCCGAAGTCTTCCGCGACGGCTGGTATTGCACCGGCGATATCGCCACCCTTGACGACGATGGTTTCCTCCGCATCACCGACCGCCTCTCGCGCTTCAGCAAGATCGCCGGTGAAATGGTCCCCCACCTGAAAATTGAAGAAGCCATCGCCGCCGCCGGCGCGCAAAGCTGCGTCACTTCCATTGCCGACGACCGCCGCGGCGAGCGTCTGGTAGCGATCTACGTCCACGCCGCCATGGACCCCGCCGACCTATGGCGCCGCCTCTCGGAAACCGATCTCCCCAAGCTCTGGCTGCCCAAGCGCGAAGACCTGCACCACGTAGACGCAATCCCGCAACTAGGATCCGGCAAAGTAGACCTCCGCGCCGCAGCCGCCCTAGCGCTCTCCAGCGCGCAACCAGTGACCGAATGCTAACCCGCATTCACAACGCCGCTTCCTTTGCTCGAACTGGAAATTCTGCACAAGCTGTAGGGCGGACCCCCTGGTCCGCGCGGGTCCCCCTGGAACCGCTCTTCGCTCCGCAAAATCAGTTTAATGAAGTCCCCGAGGGAGACCGGGCAGGGAGTCAGCCGCGGACCAGGGGATCCGCCAATCTGGCTGCCACGGGTACCCTCCGGGTCCCGCCGATTGGGGCCGCCCGATGGGCCCGGACTGCCGCAAGACGCCACGTCTATCTCGGCTCCGCCGATGCTGCTTCGTGGTGCAGTCAATCCAGCCAGCCACTCCTGGCCGCTCGCGGGAACACACCACCCCACGCGATGAGCCCCGGCCACCGTGGCGCACGGGGTGCCCTCTGGGCCCGTGCGTGCAGCGTTCACACTCGTGTGAACGCGCCTCCCCCCGCGCTCCCCCCCACTCCCCGCCGGCTACGCCAGCCCCGGAATCCCGCCCATCGTCTTCGCCATCCGCACCGCGCGCAAGATCCCCTGCGCCACCGCCTCCGCCGCAGCCGACCCCAGCGCATTCAGCTGACCCTGCGCGCTGCCCAGAGACAACGCAAAAACCGTATCCCCATCCGCGCTCGTATTCACCGGATAAATCGCGCGCGCCATGCCCAAACTCGCAAACTGCGCCAGCTTCTGCGCCTGTACTTTGGTCAGCTTCGCATTAGTCGCCACCACCGCCAGCGTCGTATTGGGCGACCCTGCAACCGCCGTCTCCCGCAGCGCCCGGTCGCTATCCAGATACTCCCTGCTCTCTGCCGATTTGCGCGCCCCTGCCACAATCTTTCCCGTAGCCGGGTCGCGCACATCGCCCAACGCGTTCACCGCCACCAGGCTCGCTACCAGCACTCCGCCCGGCAGCGTCACCGTGTAACTCCCCACGCCCGACTTCATCGCCTGCCGCATCCCGCGAATCTTGCCCACCGTCGCGCCCGTTCCCGCGCCCACACATCCCTCCGCCACAGCTTCCGTCGATGCCGCCGCGGCCGCCGCCTCGCCCATCGCCATCGTCGGCCGCACGTCGCCTTTTCCAATGTTCAGGTCGAACAGAATCGCGCCCACCACTATCGGTATCGTGTGCCCGCCGAACTTCACTCCCGCGCCGCGATGCTCCAGGTAGCGCCTCACTCCCGACGCCGCTTCCAGCCCGAACGCGCTTCCGCCCGCCAGCAGAACGCCATGTACCGTCTCGTCCTGATGCAGCGGATCGAGCGACGGCGTATCTTCCGTCCCGCTCGCCGAGCCGCGTATATCCACCCCGCCCACGGCGCCCCGTTCGCACAAAATCGCGGTGCATCCCGTGATCGCGTCGAAGTCCGAAACGTGCCCCACACGGATGCCCGGAATGTCTGTAAGTCCCTTCATTGCCTGTATGGTAGCATCGGAATGCGAGGACCCACCTATCTGTTCAATCTCCTCAAAGAGCCTGTTCTGGCGGTGCAAGAGTTCTTCGTCCTCACCGGAAACGCCCTGAGGAATATCTTCCGCAAGCCGCATTACAGCGACGACGTCGTCTTGCAGATGGACTCCATCGGCGTCGGCAGCCTCCAGATCGTCTTCATGACCGGCTTCTTCAGCGGCGCCGTCATGGCGCTGCAAATGTCCCGCGCGCTGGCGCAATATGGGCAGGTCGGGAAAACCGGCTCGCTGGTGTCGCTCACCCTCGTGCGCGAGCTGGGCCCGGTCCTCACGGCCATCATGGTCGCCGGACGCAACGCTTCCGGAATGGCCAGCGAGCTCGGGTCCATGAAGGTCACCGAACAGATCGACGCCATGCGCGCCTTGGGCACCGACCCGGTTCAGAAGCTGGTCACTCCGCGTCTGACCGCCACCTGTGTGATGCTGCCCCTGCTGGTGGTGATTGCCGATTTCGTCGGACTCTTCGGAGGCTGGGTGATCTCGTCCCTGTTTCTCGACCTCACTTCGCGGCAATATTGGAGTTCGGCGTGGCAGACTCTCGAATGGAACGATGTCCTGCAGGGATTGCTCAAGCCGCTGGTATTCGCTTTGGTGATCTCGATGATCGGCTGCTTTTACGGCCTCCGCACCACTGGGGGAACGCAGGGCGTGGGCCGCTCCACCACTCAGGCCGTCGTAACGTCCACGGTTCTCATTTTCATTTTGGACCTGCTGATCACCAAGATTTTCGTTTTCCAGAGCTCCTGATGGCCGAACCGCAAACTTCCATATTGCGTTTTGAAAACGTCACCGTCCGCTATGACGATGTGGCGGCGCTCGCCGACGTTTCCTTCGAGTCGTTCGTGGGCGAATCGCGTGTCATTCTGGGCGCCGCGGGAAGTGGAAAAACCGTCCTGCTGAAGACCGCCATGGGCCTTATCAAGCCGGATTCCGGCAAAGTCTTCGCCTTTGGCAAGAACCTGGCCGCCATGCGCGAGCGCGACCTGTTTCAGATTCGCAGCAAGATCGGGATGCTCTTTCAGGAGGGCGCGTTGTTCGACTCCATGACTATCGAAGAGAACGTGGCGTATCCGTTGGAGAATCAAAAATCCATCCAATGCCCGCCCGGCCAGGTGCTTCCGCGCGTGGCAGAGGCGCTGAAATTCGTCGAATTAGGCCAGACGCTCGAGAAGTTTCCCAGCGAGCTCTCGGGCGGCATGCGGCGGCGTGCGGCCATCGCGCGCGCGGTCGTTACCGCCCCGCCGTTGATCCTCTACGATTCGCCCACGGCCGGCCTCGACCCCATCACCGCGCATACCATCATGACCCTGCTGATCAAAGAGCGCGACATCAGCCAAACCACCACGCTGGTAGTGACGCAGCGCTATCAGGACGGCAACCTGATTGCAAATTTTAGCTACAATTCGGAACGAGGGGAGTTGGAGCCGGCTCACCATGGGGCGAGGCGGCAATTCCGCACCGTCTTCATGGTGCTTCGTGAAGGACGGCTGGTTTTTGAAGGCGATCAGGACACGCTGGAATCCTCCAGGGACGAGTATGTTTCGAAGTTTGTGAAGCCGCGAGTATAGACGATGCCTGACGCGAGTAAAGTACGCTGGTCGATGCTGAAGGTTGGCGTCGTCGGGTTAGCGGCGTTCCTGATCCTCTTCGTGCTGGTCTTCCTGCTGACCAGTTCCAAGGGATTGTTTGAGCACTACGCCACGCTGCATACTTACATGAACGATGCTTCGGGATTGCCCAATGGCGCCGCCGTGCGCCTCAATGGCATCACCGCCGGCTATCTGGACAGGATTGAGTTGACAAATTCCCGCGACCTGAAGAGACGGGTGGCATTCTTCATGAAAGTGAAGACCAGTTACCTGGCGCAGATACCGGTAGATTCGCCCGTGGGCGTGGCCGCGGCGAATCTGTTGGGCGATAAGTTCCTGAATATCACCAAAGGAGTGCAGACGCAGCACGTGCAGGACGGCGGCGAATTGCCGGCTCTGCCGACGCAGGATATTCCGGAAATGCTCGCGCAGATGAGCAACGTGTTGACATCGCTCCAAACCATCGTGACTCGCGCGGACGGTCTGTTGGCCGGCGTAGAAGCGGGTCACGGCAACCTTGGGCTGTTCCTGAAGGACGAAGAGCTATACCGGCGGTTCAACGCCATTGCGGCGGAGGGCCAGCAGTTATTGATCGACGTGCGCACGGGGCACGGAACCATCAGCCGGCTGCTCAACGAAGACGGCTTGTATAACGATATCGACGCGCCCCTAAAACGCATCGACGCCATGATCGCGGACCTGCAATCGGGACAGGGGACGGCGGGCAAGATTCTGCACGACCCGGCCCTGTTCGACGATGCGCACCAGACGCTGCAGGAGATCCGCAAGCTGGTGGCCGACCTCAACGCCGGCAAGGGCACCGCTGGGCATTTGCTAAAGGACGATCAACTTGGCAAGCAGCTCGAAACGCTGCTGTCGAAGTTTAATGCCACCGTCGATAAGATCAACTCCGGGCAAGGATCGCTCGGGCAGTTCGTAGTCAATCCACAGCTATACGACGCGCTTACCGGCGCCACGCGCGAGTTCCAATCGCTGGCTAAGGACGTACGCGCCAATCCCAAGAAATTCCTGACCATCCGGCTGACCCTGTTTTGAGAGACCAGAAAGAGCTTTTGTCTTATCGGCGTTTATCGGCGTTCATCGGCGGCTAATACTCTGTGTGTCTCGCAAACAACTAATAGTCAACGCGGACGATTTCGGCTTCACGCCGGACGTCAACCAGGGCATCGTCGAAGCCCACCGGCGCGGCATACTGACCGCGACCACGTTGATGGCCACTGGCGCCGCGTTTGACGACGCAGTGCGCCTCGCGCGCGAGACTCCGTCGCTCGATATCGGCTGCCATCTCGTGCTCATCGGCGGAAGCTCGCTACTCACCGGCCGCGCCTATCCGCTCACCGCGCCGCGCCTTGTAGCCGCGCTGGCCCGCTGCGAGATTCGCGCGTATGAGGAACTGAAGGCGCAGGTCTGGCACATCCTGGGCGCGGGAATAAAGCCCACCCATCTCGACACTCACAAACACACGCACCTCGCGCCCCCGGTGCTGGAGGCGGTCGCGCGCATCGCGGAGGAGTTCGGCATCCACTGGGTCCGGCGTCCTTTCGATTTCCCCATGCACGCGGTGCGCGGAACCGTTCCGCTCGCCATCCCGGCCGTCAAGCGTCTGACCAGCGCTGCGCTTGGCCTGCTGCGGCGCAGGTTCCATCGCGTGCTGGCGAGTCACGGATGCCGCACCACCGACCACTTCGCCGGGTTTCAGATCACCGGACGGTTTCACACCGCCCAGTTAGTGGATCTGATGGCGATGCTGCCGGAAGGCAGCACGGAGCTGATGTGTCATCCCGGCCGATGCGGCGATGCCTTGCGCGGCGAGCGCACGCGCTTGAAAGAAAGCCGCGAGCGTGAGTTAGAGGCGCTGATAGCGCCCGAAGTACGCGCCGCGGCGGAGCGGAATGGCGTCGAGTTGGTAGGGTATGCAGGGCTACATTAACTTATGTATAAATTGACACAGTTTCGTTGGGCAATTTATAATGATAAGATGCCAGCCGCAGACGGACCGGTCTCTCCTTCCTTGAACGCTCCGGCGCCGCTTACCGCCGCGTCGTCCGTGGAAGGGCTCCAGTTCCAATATGCGGAACCCATCGCCGCATCCGGCGCCTCTGCCGCGCAGCGGTGCGTAGCCTGCCAGGGGCCCATTACAGAGAGTTACTATCATGCGTCCGGCCGCGTAGTCTGCCCGGCGTGTGCGGCGAGCATTCAGCAGGGGCACCAGCAACCGCCCGCCTATTCTTTTCCCCGTGCGCTCCTGTTTGGCGGCGCGGCGGCATTGGCGGGCTGCGCGATTTACGCCATTGTCGCCATCGCCACCGGGATGGAGATCGGCCTCGTCGCCATTCTCGTTGGGGTCATGGTCGGCAAGGCGATCCGGCGAGCCTCGGGCGGGTTTGGCGGACGACAGCAACAAATCCTCGCCGTGCTGCTGACTTACTTTTCCATTGCCACCAGTTACATCCCGGTTATTATATGGGACATAGCGCATAAGTCGAAGATAGAGGCGGCGCAGACTGTAAAGAGCGATGCCGCTTCGAGCGATCGGCCGGATAGCCGCAATGCAATGCCGGCCGGAAAGGCGATTCTTTATTTACTGGCGCTCGGCGCGGTAGCGCCATTCCTGTCGCTGACCACCGGCGTCTCCGGCATCATATCTTTGTTCATCATCTTTATCGGTTTAAAGCAGGCATGGAGACTCACCGGACGTTCCGAAATTCTGGTGATGGGTCCGTATCAAACCGCGGGTGGATCAATTTAAATGTCGGCGGCCTTTTCCCAAACCGCAGCGGCATGCCCTGAGTGCAACGGCGCACTGGATTCGTTGGCGACGTTAAGCTGCCCGCGTTGCGGATGGCTTCGCCATTCCGCCGAATTGCAGCAGTTGGCGCAGCAGGCCCAGACCGCGGTGCAGGCTGGCGACCTCACCGGCGCGCGCGACTTCTGGCGCCGGGCCGCCCAGTTGCTGCCTCAGAACACCGTCCAATACCAGACCGTACAGGCGCGCATCGACGATTTGAGCCGCCAGATCGACGCGGCTGGCGCGCCCCACAAGACCGGCTGGAAGAAAGGCGCAACCGGCGCCGGATCGGCCGCGCTGCTTCTGCTCTCGAAAGGCAAGCTGTTGCTGCTGGGTCTGACCAAGCTCAGCACGCTGCTTTCGATGTTCGCCTTCTTCGGCGTCTATTGGACTCTCTATGGCTGGGCTTTCGCGCTCGGCCTGGTGCTCTCCATCTACGTCCACGAGATGGGTCATGTTGCGGCCTTGCGGCGTTACGGCATTCCGGCGGCCGCGCCGATGTTCATCCCCGGCATTGGGGCCTTCATTGGGATGCGCGCCGCGTCTCTCGATCCGGTTCAGGAATCGCGCGTAGGTCTGGCCGGCCCGCTCTACGGTTTGGCCGCCGCGGCGCTCTGTCTCGCAGTGCAGCCGCTATCGGGTTCCATGACTATGTTAGCCATAGCTCATACGGCCGCGGTAATCAACTTATTCAACCTGATTCCGGTTTGGCAATTGGATGGCTCGCGCGGACTGCGCTCGCTAACTCGGGGCCAGCGCGCCATGTTACTCGTGGTAGCTCTGGTGCTATGGGCAATTACCTCGCAAGGGATGCTGCTTTTGATCGCCCTTGGCCTTACCTACCGCCTCTTTACCAAGGATCAAGTCCAGCAGGGAGACGACACCGGAGTGATGCAATACGCCGGACTGCTGGCCGCACTGACAGCGGTGGCCGTATTAGCCTCCCGCCCGGTCGTGGCGCACGCACTCCTGCGTGCAGCGTTCACACTCGTGTGAACGCGCTTCGGCTCTCTTCGCTAACCCGCTACCGCACCGTCAACCACTCCGATTCGAAGCCGCCGGTAGCCACGAAATTCCCCCTTGCATCCCAAAAAACGAGCACCGCGGCTCGGGGGTCCTGGTTATCGAGCATGACGTTGAATGCCTTGGCGCGGGAATCCGGCGCGGCGGCTAGAGTCCGGGGCGTTCCGGCGATATCCACGGTCTCCAGTTTGAGAACCAGTGTGAGCGAAGGTTCAGGTACATAGAAGCGGCGTATCTGAACAATCCGGGCATTTACAGCCGCTCCTTTGGGAACCAGAATCCGGCCCTTAGTGTCTCTGATCGCAGTGGTCAATTTCGCGCCGATCTTGTCTCCCGCGGCAGCGGCGGACACGTCGATGTTATTAGTCGGCGCGATCGTAAACGGCAGTCCTTCGGGCAACTCGTCCGCGGCGGCGCCCTTCCCCGACGCCGCCGCGGCCGCCTCCGGCCCCGCGTCGAACCGCAGCGTCGATTCGCCCGGAAATTCGTGGCAGCCCGAATAGGCCGTGCTGTTCTTAAGCTCCACGCCATTGGCGTCGAGAATCTCGAGTTGCCCCCGGTTGGGTAGCAGGAACTCAGCGCCGTTCAAGCGCACGCGGCTATAATCCAGCGTTGTACTCGCCTCGCAGGAGCCGGTCTCCGCAGGCAGCGCTTCCGTCTGCACCGCCAGACGGATCGGATCGGCAGTCTTAGGGTCCACAAGGATATCGCCGTAATACCCTGTCGTGACGCGGTTGCCTGCTCCGGTGTAGATATAGTGGCTGCTTTGCACGGGGACGCGGAATTCGAAATCCGCCAGTTGCTTCGGTGATCTCGCCTTTGTAAGAGAACAAAGCGCGGTCGTCGCGGAAGACCACCATCGGCAGCGACGCGAAACTGCCCGTGGATAGGGCGCCGTTGCGCACCAGTTGGAACACGCTGCGGTCTTCGAAGCGGCTTTCCCCCACCCATGAGTACATTTCGCTCCCGGCCGAAACGGCGACGTCGAGCCGCAACCGGTCCGAAGTGGTCAGCACCAACGGCTTGTGCTTTTCGACGCCGAGCGAGACTTCGAGCAGCGCGTCGACGTCGGTCGCAGGGCCGCACGAGCGTCCAGCCGGGCCGCTCGGGGGCTCATACTGCGACCGGTCGATGGTTTGGGTACACATATATTTCGGAAGCCGGCCGACCGTCTCCAACACTTTCGTAGTGACGCGCCGCAGCAGTTCTCCCGGATCAGGCTGGGCGTGGAGACAGACAATGACGCCGCAGAGGAAGAGGCACGTGGCCCGCATACGCTATTCAGCATACTCCCCATTCATCGCCGGGATGCCCTATTCCCTGATAAGCTGTGTCCCAATGGCTCCTGAAACCAGCACCGGCCTGATTACGAATCTCGAGGCACTTTGTGGGGCGGCCAATCCTGGCTGCAGCCGGCTTTCAGCCGGCCCTCTTCGCCCGCTACGTCGGTTTCTGCCGCCAGAGACGCTCCCGAAGGAGTCGTCCGCCACTCGCGTGCATGCGCCGCCCGCAGCGCCGCCCACAGGGCGTTTCGGATCGATGGCCGAAGCGCTCGAGCGTTTTGCGCCGCGCGCGGGCGTACCCTCGCGTTCATTGAAACCGCCGCCGATCTGCGCGCATGGAAAGTCGCGCATCCTTTCTTTGGACCGGTCTCCGGCTACGAATTTGCGGTCATGATGGCTTCACACTCGCTTCGGCACGCGACGCAGATTCGCGAAATCCGCGAACAGATCGAGTAATAGGTCAAGTAACATGCATAACCCCACTCGCCGCGACTTACTCAAGAGCGCTCCCCTTCTAGCCAGCGCGGCTGCAGCGCAGAACACCGCGGACCAGAGCGCGCCCTCTGCGCAGGCGTCCAAGAGCGCGCCCAACATCGTCATCCTGATCTCCGACCAGTTCCGCGCCGACAACCTCGGCTGCATGGGCATGAACCCGATGGAGCTGACGCCGAATTTCGACGCCATGGCGCGCCGCGGCGTATTATTCCGGTCGGCGGTGGTGAATCACCCGGTGTGCGCCCCCGCGCGCGCCACTCTCTTCACCGGCGTGTACGAAGAGAAGCACGCCGTCTGGCACAACGGGCCGGGGCTTCAGCCCGGCAGCGTCACGCTGGCGACTCTGCTCCGCGGCCGGGGCTATTCCGCCAACTATATCGGCAAGTGGCACCTCGCGCTAGAGACCAATACGCCGGAATCGCACGGTCCGGTGGCGCCCGAAATGCGCGGTGGATTCCTCGACCTGTGGGAAGCCGCCAACGTCCTCGAGCTCACCTCGCATGCATATGAAGGCAACATCTACGACGCCGCCGGCAAGCCGATTCCGTTCTCCGGCATCTATCGCGACGATTTCCTGACGCAGCGCGGCGTCGAGTTTCTGCGCCGCGCCAAGCCGCCGTTCCTGCTGGTAGTCTCGTATCTCAACACCCATCATCAGAACGATACGGACGACTACGTTCCGCCCAGGGAGTTCGCCAATAAGTTCCGCAATCCGTTCGTTCCGCAAGATCTGCGCCCGCTGCCCGGCAGTTGGCCGAGCCAGCTTGGCGATTACTACGGTTGCGTGGCCAACATCGATGCCGCTGCCGGAACCATTCTCGCCACCCTCAAGCAGCAAGGGTTCGACAGCAACACCATCGTGCTCTTCACCAGCGATCACGGCTGCCATTTCAAAACGCGCAACACCGAATATAAGCGCAGCCCGCATGAAAGCTCCATACACGTGCCGCTGATCGTGCAGGGTCCTGGGTTCGACCGCGGCCTTGAGTTACGCCAGTTAGTAAGTCACGTGGATGTGACGCCCATGTTACTCGAAGCCGCCGGCGTGCCCGTTCCCGCCCAGATGCAGGGCCGCAGCCTGATGCCGCTGGTGGAAGGGCGCGCCGAGGGCTGGCGCGACGAAGTATACATCCACCTCAGCGAGTTCATGACGGGCCGAGTGCTGCGGACGCCGCGTTTCACCTACGCCGTGGCCGCGCCGAAGGTGCGCGGCTGGCATCCGGTTCCCGACGCGTCGCAGTACATCGAGTACATGATGTACGATCTGGCTGCCGATCCATTCCAGCACGTCAATCTGGCCGGCCGCGCGGAGACGCAGCAAGTCTCGGCGGAACTGCGCGAGCGCCTGCTGGCGCGTATCGCCGAGGCCGGTGGTGGAACGCCGTCGATTGAGCCGGCGCAGTTTCCTTACCCGTAAACTCGCCAAGCAGTGCACGGCCCCGGAGTGGGGCAGGCGCTTTCGCCTGCCACGCCGTGCGCAGCACGTCCCGGCGCTACCGGTGAAACTGCGCGCCGGGACGCCAGTCGGGCAGCTTTTCCTGGTTGGCGATGTCCTGCGCCAGCAGGAATCCATACTGCGCCGCCTGCTGTAATGCCGTAAAGTCCCAGCTCTCCTGGAACTCGTCCGACGGCTGATGGTAATACTTCTCGTCGAACTCGTCCGCCAGTTTGTCGCCATATCCCGCGGGCTTACCGGCGAACTCGCGGCCCACTCCGATGCTGAACGCGGGGATGCCCGCATGCGCGAACGAGAAATGGTCGGAGCGGAAATAGTGCCCCTGTTCCGGATGCGCGTCCGGTTGAATGGCAAGGTTCAGCCGCTTGGCCGTAGCTTCGGCCAGCGGAAGCGCCGTAGTGCGCTCGGCCCCGTCGATCACAATCTGCTTGGCGCGGCCCCACGGAAACACCTCGTCGTAATTCAAATCGATGGCTGTTTTCGCCGCCGGAAAGATGGGGTGTTTGGCATAATACTCCGAACCCTTGAGCCCACCTTCCTCCGCCGTCACCGCCAGGAACAGCGCCGATCGCCGGGGTTTCTGCGGCATCGCCGCCCAGGCGCGCGCCAATTCCAGCAGCACGCCGCACCCGGTAGCGTTATCGATGGCGCCGTTGTAGATTTTGTCGCCATTCACCGGCTCGCCGACGCCCAGGTGGTCCCAATGCGCCGAGAAAATCACCGCCTCGTCTTTGAGCTTCGGATCGCTGCCGGGAACCACTGCCGCCACATTGCGCGTATCCAGATCGCGAATCTTCGAGACCGTCCCGGCGTGGATCTTCACGCCCAGTTCCACCGGTTTGAAATCCGGCCGGTTGGCCGCGGCCAGCATCTGGTCGAGAGTCTTGCCCGCCAGGGCGAACAGCCGCTCCCCGGCCTCGCGCGACATCCAGCCGGCGAACCCCAGCGCCCGCTCGCCCGGCGCCAGTTTCACGTACGGGGTCTCCCGCCCCCAAGAGCTGCGCACCACGCCCCAGCTATAGCCCGCCGTATCGTCGGTATGCACGATGATGACCGCGCGGGCCCCGCGGCGCAGGCCCTCTTCGTATTTATAAGTCCAGCGGCCATAGTAAGTAAGCGCGCGGCCATCGAAGAATTTAGGATCGTCCGAAGGCGGCTCATTGGTAAACATAATCAGGACTTTGCCGCTCACATCGACGCCCTTATAATCGTCCCAATGAAACTCCGGCGCGGCGATGCCGTGGCCCACGAAAACCGCCGGCTCTTCAAAGCGCTGCTCGGGCCGCTCGGAAAGATCGACGCCCACGAAATCGTCGCCCCACCGGAAATCCGCGCTCTTGCCCTTCGCGGTCGCACCGAGCTGCGTCTGGGGCTGTGGCTCGATACCCACCAGCGGCACTTTCTGAAAGTAGGTTCCGTTGTCGCCCGCCGGTTTGGCGCCGGCTTTAGCGAACTGATCGGCGATGTATTGCGTGGCCAGGTCGCCGCCCCTCTGCCCGACGCCGCGCCCTTCCAGCAGGTCACTCGAGAGATACTTCACATCGGCGCGCATGCGGGAGGGGGAGATAGAGGAGCCTTGGCCCAGGGCGAGCAGGGCGATGAGGGGGATCGGGATGAATCTCCGCATGGGAGAATGGTATCAGTAACTAGGGACAGTAAATTTGACGCAGAGACGCTGAGGCGCAGAGATCGGAGGGAGAAACATTGAATGTCTTCTCTGTGTTAACTCTGCGTCTCAGCGTCTCTGCGTCGAAAAACACTCCCACGAACACCCCATGCCTCTCTCTCACCTCCGCCTCCTCGAAGCCGAAAGCATTCACATCCTTCGCGAGGTAGCGGCGGAATTTGAGCGGCCGGTGATGCTCTATTCCATTGGAAAAGACTCTTCCGTGATGGTCCGGCTGGCGCAGAAGGCCTTCTACCCCGCGCCCATCCCGTTCCCGCTGCTGCATATCGATACCACCTACAAGTTCGGCGAGATGGTGGAGTTCCGCGACCGGTTCTGCGCGGAAATCGGCGTTCGCCTGATCGTCCATACCAATCGCGAGGCCATCGCCGATGGCGCCAATCCCTTTCGCCTGGGGACTCAGAAGTGCTGCGGCCTGCTGAAGACCCGCGCCCTGCTGGATGCGCTGGCCGAGGGCGGTTTCGACGCGGCCTTCGGCGGGGCTCGCCGCGACGAGGAGAAATCGCGCGCCAAAGAGCGCGTCTACTCGGTCCGCGACGTGTTCGGGCAATGGGACCCTAAGAACCAGCGCCCCGAGCTGTGGAACCTGTTCAACGGCCGCATCGACAAGGGCGAGAGCATCCGCGTCTTCCCGCTGTCCAATTGGACCGAGCTCGACGTGTGGCGCTATATCGAGGCGGAAAAGATCCCCATCGTGCCGCTGTATTTCGCCAAGCCGCGGCTCATGGTGGCGCGCGGCGAGACGCTGATCCCCGTCGAGCACGACATTCCCCTGGCGCCGGGAGAAAAGGCCGAGATGGTGATGTGCCGCATGCGCTCCCTGGGATGCACGCCGTGTACCGGGGCCATCCGGTCTGAGGCCGACACGGTAGCCAAGATTGTCGAGGAAATGCTTACCTTCCGGCGCTCCGAGCGCGAAAATCGGGTGATCGACCATGACCGCGAAGGGTCCATGGAGATGAAGAAGCGCGAAGGGTATTTCTAAGCATCCAGTAGTTCAGTGGTCCCCACCCGGGTTTTCAATTAGTAAAATCCCGTCGGCCCCACCGGTCCGGTGTAGTTAATTTTTTTTGTTGAATCCTAGGGGAAAAATTTGAATTAAAACCATTCCGCAATCAATGGTTTGGATTGGAAAAAACTGCTCCATAAGCCACCGGCGATTGCAGGACCGCGAAATGCCGTTCCACGGTCTCACCGGCGCGCCTTACGAGGAACTCATTTTGAATGTGAACCTTAACGGCGGCTTCGTTCCGAATCGCACTCCTTGCCGCACAATATAGTAAAGGCCAGTACGTCCTACCTCGAACCTTTCCGGAATTCTTCTTTACATCCTCCAAAGCGTTCCATACAATCAATCAGGACGAGCGGAAACGTGTCTCATCCTGACTTCGGAAAGAATTCGGGCCTGCGCCGATCGGACAACAGAAATGACGGGAATCAAAATGGGTCAAAAGAATCGGTGGTCGATTGCGTTGCGCTTCGTGGCGATGACGCTGCTGTTGTGGAATCTTCAGTTGAGTGCGTCGACGGTCACCTGGACCGGAAATGGCGTCAGCGACAACTGGAGCTCCACCGGCAATTGGACTTGCAACGGCGGTACATGCACGGCGCCGATGTCAACCGCTTTGGCCGGCGCCGATGTCACGTTCCCTGGCGGCCTGACCAGCCCGAGACTGGGGCCCGTTGACACCACCAACGGCGTCACTCTCGATTCGCTGACTATCACTGGCAGCGAATACACGGCGTTCTCCATTAGTCCCGGGATCACTTTGACGATCACCAACACCAGCCTGAACTCCACCTTCGATCTGACCGGCAGCGGGGCCACCGTGAGCGCCGTTTCCAATAGCGGCGCCATCTCGGTGACCGGCGGCACGCTGACCAACATGTCGGAGATCGACATGAACGCCACCGGGTCGCTTTCCCTGAGCGGCACAACCATCGTCAACAATACCGGCGGCATAATTAACAACGCATTCGGCGGCATTTTCAACATCGGTTCCACATCCACGGTACAGAACGGCACGCTGGTGGGTGCGGTTACCAATAACGGAACCATCACCTCAACGGGAGCCAACGTGGTCACGTTCAGCGGCGCTGTCATCAACGGCGGCGTCCTGGCGGGAACTTCGACCACCGATGCCACTACGAACACGTTCGGCGCGACCACCGCCGTGACCAATACGGGGAACTTGTCGGCTGGCGCGGGCGGGAACGTTAACTGGATGGGCGGCACAAACAGCGGCACGCTCGGCGCGGGCAGCGGCACGTTAACCGTATCCGGAGTTTTGATGAACGCAGGTGGTACGATCGACGGCGGCGTCGGCGGAGCCGCGGTGACCGCAACGGTCAACGGCGGCACAATTACCGGCACTATCGCAGGAAGCGGTGGAACATTCAACAACGTGCTGTTCACCGGCGCCTCGCTGACCAACGGCACCATCACTGGCGCGGGCAACACGGCCACGGGCACGAACAGTTTCGGCGGCTTCATTACCAACACTGGCAGCACTCTTACCATTAACTCCGGAGTCAGTACCGTCGCAGCCGGCGGAGAGGTGTTCGGCACAGGCACAACTGCAGTCAGCGGTGGGACACTCGATATCGCATCGGGTGGTGAAATGATTGGCGGCGGCGTCCTGGACGAAAATTCCGGAGTGGTGACGCTGAGCGGCACCGTGGCAGTCAGTGCGACCAACCTGCTGGGTGGAACTTTCGACGGCACTGGATCTTTTGGCGGCGGCGTCGTCACTAACGACGGCGTCGATCTGGACGTCAACGGCAGCGCGGCCGCCTGGGGTGGTACGGCCACATTGGGCGACTACGCCTTCACCGATTACACTCAGGGAACGGGCGGAACCTTATCCCTCAATTTCGATGCTACCGCCAACGACGAGTTGGTCGATACCACCGATACCACTCTGGCTGGCGCACTCGACCTGCTCAACCTCAACGGATCTGCGCTCAATTTCGGTATGCTGACGGACACCTCCTACGTATTGATCGCGGATACGAACAGCGCGGTTACTGGAACCTTCAGTGCTTTGAACGTCGCCTTACCCGCCGGTTGGAGCTTAGTTTACAACGGAGTGAACACTCCCACCGGCGATCTGGGCGATGTCGAGTTGGATTTCACGTCCGCCCCGGCAACCCCCGAACCAGCCACCGATATCTTGCTTGGCGCCGCGATCGTTGGCATTGCCCTGATGCGCAAGAAGCTCGTCAGGCGGTAGGATGACATCGCATCTGAACAAAAACTGAACACCTTGTAGGGGCCGGGCATTACTCCCGGCCCCTACATTTTTTGATTAGCAGCTTTTTGATTAGCATCATGGACGAAGAAGATCGAATTGAAATGGCTCCCGAAGTGGAAGCTCCCGAGGGAGTCGAGGAGGAGCCGGAACCCGAATCGCCAAAGGGATATTCACGGGTTATATTCTTTTCGGCGCTCATGGTTGCGCTGGCCGTGATTGCGGCCGGCTGGATGATCGGCCACCGCAGCGCTGTCTCGTTCGAGCAGACGTATCAAGCCGTTCTGCTCAGCAACGGCCAGGTCTATTTTGGCCGCCTCGAAGGCTATGGCACCGAAAACCCGGTGCTGCGTGAAGTGTACTACGTCCAGTCCGGGCTGAACGATCAGAAGCAGCCCACCAATATCCTCTTAAAGCGCGGCAAAGAGTGGCACGGTCCCGACCGCATGTACCTCAATCCACGACAGATTATTATGGTAGAGCCGGTTGGGCCCACTTCCCGGGTGTACGAGCTGATCAGGGACCTCAAGCTGCAAAGGTAGTTCTGCGGACTCCGAGTTGCTCCGGGACGGGCTGGCCAGATGGCGCGCCGCAAATGGCGAAGCATACCCTACCATTTGTATATGCCCCTCGATCTTCTTCGATTCACCACAGCCGGCAGCGTGGATGACGGTAAATCTACGCTGATCGGCCGCCTGCTTTACGATTCCCAGGCCGTATACGAAGATCAGCTGGTATCCGTTCGCCAGGCCAGCAGCCGCCGCGCGGGGGGCACGCTCGATCTTTCGCTGCTTACCGACGGGCTGCGCGCCGAGCGGGAGCAGGGCATCACCATCGACGTGGCCTACCGCTATTTCTCAACCCCCAATCGAAAGTTCATCATCGCCGATGCGCCGGGGCACGAGCAGTATACGCGCAATATGGCGACGGCCGCCTCCACTGCGGATCTGGCAATCGTGCTCATCGACGCCCGCCGCGGAGTTCTGCCTCAATCGCGGCGTCATGCCTATATCGCGGCGCTGCTGGGCATTCCGCAAATGGTGGTAGCAATCAATAAGATGGACCAGGTGGGCTACGGGGAAGAGGTTTACAACCGCATTCGGGAAGAGTTCACAGAATATGCGGGGCGGCTGGGCGTGGGCGAGGGGCTCCACTTCATCCCTATAAGCGCGCTCGAAGGGGACAACGTGGTGCGCCGCAGCCAAGCCATGCCGTGGTACCGGGGGCCCAGCCTGCTGGAGTACCTGGAAACGGCGCCTGCTGCCATCCTTCGGGATGCGCAGGACCTGCGATTTCCCGTTCAGTACGTGATACGCGCGGGAGATTTCCGCGGCTTCGCCGGCCAGATCGCCTCGGGCGGGATGCGGCCAGGCGATACGGTGATGGCTCTGCCCTCGGGGCGCACCAGCCGCATCCAATCCATCGTCACTTGGGACGGCGAATTGCCGGAAGCTTCCGCGCCGCTATCGGTAACGGTGCGGCTCGAAGACGAGATCGATATCAGCCGTGGAGACATGCTGGTCGCGGTGGATCGGGCGCCGACAGTGAGCGGAACCGTGGCAGCCACGCTGGTATGGATGAGCGAAAGGCCCTTGCGCGCGGGACGGCCCTACCTGTTAAAGCACGCCGCACAGACGGTTCGAGCCCGTGTGCGCGAAGATCTGCGCCGCATCGATATGGGAAGCCTGGCGGAGGAGCCCGTAGCGGCGCTGGGGCTGAATGAAATCGGGCGCGCCGTGCTGGTGACTGAGCGTCCGCTGTTTTTCGACCCCTACCGGATTCATCGCGCCACCGGCAGCCTGATTCTGATCGACCCCATCACCAATGAAACCGTGGCGGCCGGCATGATTGCAGGCGCAGCACCTGATGGCGCCGCGGAACAGCGGGTCTCGGAAAAAGAAAGGCAAGTAAGAAATGGCCACCGCGCGGCGATAATTGTGGTCGAAAGCGACGCCACCGCCTGGTTGCTGGAACGAAGGCTTTTCGACCTCGGGTTCCAGGCGATCCGTGTGCTGGAGCCCTCTGCGCCAGCGCATCAAACGGAAGTACTAGCGCTCTACAATTCGGGAGCTGTGGTAATTCTCTCCGCAACTCCCGATTCAGCCAGCTTTAAATCCTCGTATATTCTTCATTTTTCAGTAGATGATGCCAAGAATACGGAGCTCCTCGTGGAGCGAATCCGACAGTACGTTTCCCTTAGATAGTCCTGGTTTATTCCTAGAACCGGTGGTACGAAACGAACGGCCAAGCGCCCGTAAATCCATTGTATCGACCAAGATGCGCATGGTACGTTTGATTACGAACCGAGGGCACAGATTTCTGAGTTCGCGGTTTGTAAAAACTTGAGGAGAAGGAAAAGGAATTAAACCTATGAAATTAACCATTCTGAAAGCTCTACTGGTCCCCATCGCGCTCTTGGCGTTAGGCGGCATCAACCAGGCATCTGCCACCACCTGTGCTGCAAGCTATACGATGACGGCGGTCAGTACGCCAGGCTTTAGCTGCACGGAAGGCAACTTGACGTTCTCAAATTTCGATTATGTTTACGAGGCTGGCATCGAAGCCGGCTGCACGACGGGACCCTGCTCTGCCCCGAGTGACCCCAACCCGACAACGGGCATCACCGTGAACTTCGCCGAAGCCACCAGCGGGTCTGACCCGTATGGCTCGGCGGCGACTGCCGCCGCTCCGATCATCTCGGTGATTACCGATTATAGTGGAGGCAACTCCGTCAGCGAATACCAGACCGAGTCGGGCATAGTGCAGTACCTGGTAACCGACAGCGGATTGCCAGTCACCGAGGTCGACGGCGCAATCACCGGCATGGCCTCCAACACCGCCACAGGCGACCTGAACAAGAATATCTGCGCCAATAATCAGTTCGGTGGCGGCACCAGTCCGAACGGCAATTGCCCCAACTTCGCCACGAACGAAACCACCGTGGCAAGCGATCTTGGGTTAAGCAGCCCGGCCGGTACGCAAGCGGACGGTACCCCCGACTGGGTGTCGGGCCCGCTCTCCCTCACCACCTTGGGCGTGTACGATGGCTGGAGCCTAAATGGGGGAACCACACGTACTTCCGCCGCAGCGGACATCACGTCGGTTGAGAACGACTTCGTCGACCCCTCCAGCCCCACTCCCGAGCCCGGCACCATCGTGCTGCTTGGCAGCGCTCTGGTCGGTCTCGGCTTAATCCGCCGCCGTAGGAAGGTAGCCTAACCGCAAAGCCTTATTTCCATTCTCCTCAAAAAACCGGCCGGTCGCTATAAACGGCCGGCCCGTTTCGTACTGAATCCCCTTTATACTCACACGTGGTCACTCAATCACTCCCGAGCCTCGCGCCTTCGTTCTGTTCCGTGCCGCTCTGGTAGCCCTTGGCATAATCCGGCGCCGCCGACTCAAACCCGTTCACCGTTTCGCCGCATCGCGTCTAATCGCCGGCCGCGGCCATTATCGAGGCTTGCGCTTGGGCGGCGGCGTGATGGACTTGGCAACATGCGGAACGATCCGCCGCGCTACAGGGGAGTCGGCAGCGGCCGTAGTTCCCGAAATCGAAATCAGAACCTCGGACGTGTACGAATCCGGGCCGCCGATATCGAGGAAGTTATCGCCCGCGGTCACGCCGCTCGGCACGGTCAGATTCACCTGATAGAGTCCCGCCAGTTGCGGCGCCAGGCCGGAATAGGTGATGGTAGCCGTCGTTCCATTAATGTCCGCGGTAATCGTATTGGTGGCAGTGCTAAATACGCCCGCCGCGCCATCCGCGATGCTTGGCGAGATCGCGCCCAGGCCAGTCAAATAAACCGAGACAGTCTCGCCGATCGCCGCTGGACTGCCAGGGCTTACCAGCGTGCCATCCTGGTGCAGCACGGCGCCGTAGCCCAGACCGCCGGGCGGCACGGTAAAGACTCCCACTGACGTCAGGTTGGTGAACATAGTGACGCTATTCGAAGGGTTGCCATCGGTGATCACCTGCACCTGCGCGATCCCCGTGTCGAGCTCATAGGGAACAATGGCCGAAATCTGCGTCGGAGACACATAGTAGATGGGCGCCGCCACGCCGTTGATGGTCACCTGCACATTGCCGAGCGAGATCGGGAACGGAATCTGCGGCGCCACCACCAGCGAATCCGCCAGGTTGGTTCCATAGAGCGTGAGCAGCTCTCCCGGCGCAATGCCCGCCGTGAAAGGCGCCGAGCTGGCGGCGTTTACGATGCCCGTGGGATTCAAGTACGGGGCGCTGCCGCTGAAGCTGGGCGCCGGGATCGCGACGTTGATCCCCAGGAACGGCCCAATCCCAGAACCGATGCGCACGCCGTCCGCGCCCACCACGTAGTTCATCAACGACGTGCTGTAGCTTCCATTGCCGGAAGGCGTCGTATAGGTGTCGGAGTAGGTGTAGTCGAACACGTTCGATTGAAACAGCGAGAACAAGCGCTGCGTCTCCACGATGTTGCCGCCGCTGGCGCTCAGCGAGCCGTAGTAGGTATCCAGCTCGGCATATCCGTCGGTGGCCAGAGTCGATGCGTTCTGATCGAGCCCGGCCTGGTAATACAGACCGCCGAACGAAGGCGCGCTGGAGCCGGTGCGCACCCCCACAAACATATCCCAGCCTTCTGGATTTCCGCCAAAAACGAAGTTGCCGTCCGGCGATATGTACAGGAACTTTTGGCCGGTGACCAGAGCGGAGGCTGAACTGACGAACGTGAAAACCATCGCGCCGTTGCTGGCAACATACTTCACACTGGATAGGGTCTGAGTATATTTGTTCGACCCTTCCTCTCCGACATAAGCCGTCAGACTGCCCGTGCCCAGATTGCTTACGCCGTCCGGGTTGAGTTGGAGCATATAGTTGATAGTAGTAGTGGGGGTGCCGCTCGATAGGTCGATGCCCGCGATGGAATACGAGCCCTTAAAGGTTGCTGCCGTGGGCGCCGGCGAGGCGAGGGGCGCGCCGATGAATAAGTCGTTATAGCCGTTAGCTGTTTCCGTGGCGCTGCCGACGAAGATGCCCTGCTGGTTGACTAGCCCGTAGATAGAATCCCCGCTGTACAGCATACTGGACAGAAATCCGTAGCCGGATGCGGCGATGGAGTAAGTACCGGTCACAGGGCCGCTTTCAGGGCCCTCGCTGCTGTCATATAACGTTACGTTCGCAGTATAAGTCCCGGTCCCGCTGAAAGCGATTGTGCCGTAGACCGCGGTGGCCTCGCCCAGATCGCCGCTATCGTCTGAAACCGAGTAGTACACGTCGCGGAAATAATAGGTGCCTTTCAGCAGGCCGTTGCCACTGGTATCCCAAGTCTGCGCCGACGCCTGCCAACCAGCGGCGGCCGACAGAATGAGCAGAACTCGCGCGAATTTCGTTAGCTTCACAGACCCTCTCTCAAAACCGGACGCGCAGGAAAACGCCTGGGTTTCCTCACATTCTCGCAGTTTGGCAGCGCCGCCGTTCGGTAACGCCGGCGGTCTTGCCGCCGGTCCGGTAACGCCGGCGGTCTTGCCGCCGGTCCGGTAACGCCGGCCGGTCTTGCCGCCCTTCGGTAGCGCCGGCGGTCTTGCCGCCGGTCCTGTGCCCGCCTGACCAATCTTCACCGCTTGCGGCCACCGACGCCGCCGTCGGCGAGACCCCTGACGCTACGGAGCCGCGTAACCTTTCGCCTCTTGCGGAGTATAACCTACATGGCACGTATTGTCTCCGATGTTCAATTCGCGCTTCGCAACCTGCGCCGCAGCCCGCTGTTCACTTTTGTTGCCGTCGGCTCGCTGGCCCTTGGCATTGGAGCTAACACCGCCATCTTCACGCTCGTCGACCAGTTGTTGCTGCGGCTGCTGCCCGTCAAGAATCCTGCGCAGCTGGTGTTGATTTCCTCCACCGGACCGCACATGGGCAGCAATCGCGGGCCGCGCGCGTCCTCCTATCCCATGTATCAGGACTTCCAGCGCAAGGCCCCAGCCTTCTCCTACGTTTTCTGCCGTCTCTCGACGCCGCTTTCCTTGAGCTTCAGCGGCCATACCGAACGCGTGGACGCCGAGCTGGTCTCCGGCAATTACTTCCAGGCGCTGGGCGTGCAGCCTGCCATCGGCCGGGTCTTTTCACCCGCACAGGACGACCGCACTTATAAAGGCCACCCCTCGGTCGTGTTGAGCTATGCCTACTGGACAACGCGATTCAACGCCGACCCCGGCGTGGTGGGCCAGAAGATTATGGTCAACGATTACCCCATGACCATCGTGGGCGTCTCCGCGGCCGGCTTCAACGGACTGGACCCCGCCACCAGTCCGCAGATCCGCGTGCCGATCCAAATGAAGCCGCTGATGACTCCCGGCTGGGACGATATCGGCGACCGCCGCTCCCAGTGGATCCAGACCTTCGCGCGCATGAAGCCCGGCTACACCTTGCAATCGGCGCAAGCGTCGCTGCAACCGCTGTTCACCCAGATCCTGCGGGAAGAGATGGCTCTGCCCGAGATGAAGGATGCCAGCGAGTTCAACCGCAAGCAGTTTATGGCGCGCAAGGTGGTCATAGAATCCGCGGCGAGCGGTTATTCGCAATTGCGGTATTATTCCACGGCGCTCATCGCACTGATGTGCATGGTGGGCCTGGTGCTGGTCATCGCGTGCTTCAACGTGGCCAACCTGCTGATCGCTCGCGGCGTCGCCCGCCAGCGTGAAGTGGCTGTGCGGCTGGCCATTGGCGCTTCGCGCGCGCAGTTGCTGGGCCAGTTGATGGTGGAGAGCCTGCTGCTGGCCGCCGCCGGCGCCGCCATTGGCTTGTTCCTGGCCGAGAGCATGGTGCGCGCCCTGTTGAGCTTCCTTCCCAGCGGCGGTTCACCCCTTGTGCTGACCGCCCGGCCCGATCCGCGCATTCTCGCCTTCAATGCGGCGGTGGCGCTCATCGCCGGCTTGCTGTTCGGGCTGGCGCCGGCGCTGCAATCCATGCGCCTCGATTTGTGGACCACGCTCAAAGACACTGCCGCCGCGGCCGGCGGAACGGGCGGCGCGGCCACGCTGCGCAAGGCTCTGGTCACGGCCCAGGTGGCGTTCTCGTTCCTGCTGCTCATCGGCGCCGGGCTGTTCGTCAAGACGCTGATCAATCTGAAATCCGCCCGTACCGGCTTCCGCGGCATCGATAACCTGGTCACGTTCCAGGCGGACCCTGCGCTCAATGGCTATACGCAGGCGCGTTTGCAAGCCTTCTACACCCGCGCACTGGAGCAGATCCGCGCGCTTCCGGGCGTTCAATCGGCCGCTTACGCCGTTGTGCCCCTGCTCGGCGGCGGTGAATGGGATTCCACCCTGAGCGTCGAAGGGCATACGGCGAAAGACGGCGAAGACATGCAGGCATACATGAACTCGGTCTCGCCCGGATACTGGAAGACCATGGGCATCCCGCTGCTGGAAGGGCGCGATTTCGATAGCCGCGACGCCGGCGGGAAAATCACCGTAGCCATTGTCAACCGCAAATTCGCCGAGCACTTTTTCGGAAACAATACGCCTATCGGCAGGCATGTCGGATTCGGCGACGGACCGAAGAGCAAGCGCGAGATCGAAATCGTGGGGGTAGCGGAGAATACTCTCTATCAAGGCCCGCGCGACGGCGTGGAACGGCAGGCATTCATTCCGTTCCTGCAGACGGATTTCCCGGCATCCACTTCGTTCTACGTGCGCACCACTATGGATTCGAACGCCATCTTCGCCCAACTGCGCCGCACGATTGCGGGAATCGACCCCGCCATGCCCGTCTACCAGATGCGCACGCTCGAAAATCAGCTCGATGAGACTCTGGGCACGGAGCGCTTGATTGCCACGCTCTCGGCCGCATTCGGCGCGCTGGCGACGCTGCTGGCCGCGCTCGGGCTCTACGGCGTGATGGCCTTCGCGGTTGCGCGGCGCACCAAGGAAATCGGCCTGCGGATGGCGTTGGGCGCGCAGCGCGGGCAGGTGGTGTGGATGGTGATGCGCGAAGCCCTGCTGCTGCTTGGAATCGGCCTGGCGATTGGCGTTCCCGCCGCGTTCGCGCTCAGCCGCCTGGTAGCGTCGCAGCTCTTCAGCGTGTCCCCGGCCGACATCGGAACCGCGCTGCTCGCGCTAGTGATTCTGTCGCTGGTAGCCGTCGGCGCGGGATTCCTGCCCGCGCGCCGGGCGAGCGCCATCGACCCGATCCGCGCGCTGCGCTACGAGTAGGGCGGCCCCCCTGGTCCGCGCGGTCCCCTGGACCCGCTCTTCGCCCAGCCAAATCAGCCCGAGAGAACCACGGCCAAGACCGCCTGTGTCACGGCTCCAGCAGCACCTTCATCGCCCCGCGCTCCGCCGCCCGCGCAAAAGCCCTCGGCGCATCCTCCAGCTCGAACCGGTCCGTGATCATCTCCTCCACCTGGATCAGTTCGTGCTCCAGCAGCGGCAGCGCCGTCTCGAACCGGCCGCAGCGCGATCCCACCAGCGTCAGCTCATTCACCACAATCGGCGCCGTGTCCACAGCCACCATCCCGTGCACGGTCGATTTCAGGATCACCGTTCCGCGCGGACGCGCCATCGCAGCCGCGGCGCGCAGGCCATCGGGACTGCCCGTGGCGTCCACCACCCAATCGAACTCCGCCACCGGCAGTTTGCCGTCCGTCAACTCCGTCATCACGCCTGCCGCGGCGGCGATGCGCAGCTTTTCCCAGTGCCGCCCAAACTGGCGCACCGGATATCCGTGGGCATTCAGAACCTGCGCGATCAGCAGGCCAAGTTTGCCGTCGCCCAATACCGCAATAGCTTCGCCGGGCGGTATATGTACCTGGTCGAGGATCTCGCATGCGGCGGCCAGCGGTTCGGTGAAAACCGCGTGCTCCACCGGAATCCAGTCCGGCAAGACATGCAGATTGCGCTCCGGCAGCACGAAGAACTCTGCGAACGCGCCCGGCTGATTCACAATTCCCAGCACCGTGCGCTGCGGGCAGTGCCTTCCCAAGCCCTTGCGGCACCATTCGCAGTGCGTGCAAGCCAGGTTGATTTCGCCCACCACGCGCCTTCCCACCAGCGCGCGCGCGTCCGCCTCCACTACTTCCGCGACAAACTCATGACCCGGCGTTCCGGTAAACCCGTAGTACCCTTGCTGAAGTTCCAGATCCGTATTGCAGATGCCGCCAAGCAATAGCCGCAGCAACGCGAAGCCTTCCGGACGCGCGGGCGGCTCGGCTTCCCGGACTGTAACGCCTCCGCTTTCGATGTGAACTGTCAGCATTTTCTTTAAGATACGATACGAGGCGTAGGGTGACCCTTGTCTCCCCCCAAAAGGGGGTAATAGTAAACCGGCAACTAAGATTGGAAATATTCTATTGTATTAGCGTAGAACTTCTGGTACACCTGTACTATGCTTGCCCGGAAGCCCCTGGAGTTCGCCATCGACATCACCCACCGCAAGCAGCTCGAATACTTATACGCACGGCGAAACAACGTCGATGCGTTGATTGAATCGCTACGGAAGTATGACCGCTACCACACCCCGTCGCCCGTCAGAAAACGCCCGCCGGCCTGAGAAATCCCTCACTTCTTCAGAACCAATTGAATTCTTGCGGCTAATTCCGATTCCGGCATGACGCCCGGATGATACAAGCGCACGATGCCGGCGGTATCCACTAGTACTATAGTGGGCACGGTGCTGGCTCCATAAGCCTGGAAGTTCGCAGCGCTCAGGGGCGCGGCCATGTGGGGCAGCATCGCGTAGAACTGCAGCCGGACCTTATCGATGTAAGGCTTCTCCACCGCCGGCGCGGCATCGTCGCCGTTGGCGGCATACCCAAAAAGCTTGGTGGGGCCGATCACCACCAAACCCTTGGGCCCGTAGATTCGTTGCAGATCGGCAATCAGCGGCGCTTCTCCCCGGCAGTCGCTGCACCAGTGCGCCCAGAAAAACAGCAGCACCGGATGCCCGTGCAGGCTCGCCAGCGTGGGCGGCTTCGAGCCGAGCCATTCGCTCTCATCCAGCTCCGGCGCAGGCTTGCCTTCGAGACTCAGCAGGTTCAGATTCTTGCGTACGCGCTCCACAATGGATGTGCCGGCGAACAGCTTCGCCTGGTCACGCAAGAACGCCACCGCCTCCGACCTCGCCCCCTGGGCGGCCAGCGCCTGTGCGTGTACCTCGATCGACGCGCCCAGCGCGATGGGCAGCAGCGGCTCGGCATCGAGTTTACGCTTTTGCAGCAGCGCTTCGGAAAGCTTGCGCGTTTCGGCGGCGAAAGCGTCGGCGCGCGCGTAATTCTTGGCCTCCAGTTGCCCGCGCGCGATCCACGAAACGGCCTCGGCCAGCTCGGGCGTCACGCCCGCGCGCGTCCGGTATTCGCGCACCTGCCGCTCGGCGGCGTCGAAATTGTGCTGGGCCACGTAGCCCCGGACGGTATCGACCATGGTGGTGTCCAGCATGGCGTAGAGAAATAGAGCGGGAAGCATAGGTTAAAGCAGCGCCGCAATGAGCTGCGTCATTTTCGGATCGCTAAAATCCTCCCCCTCGGCAAACTTCTGCAGCACCTTGCCGTCGGGGCTGATGATGTACGTTTCGGGATACATGAAGGTGCCATAATCCTCGTGCAGCTTCAAATCGCGCGCGGTGAGAAACGCCGGATGGAACTTCTGCAGGAAGGCGTTGTAAGCTTTCACGTCGTGGTCGACGCTCACCCCGAGCACTACCAGGCCCTTGGGGCCGAACTCGCTCGCGAGCTGGCTCAAAGAAGGCGTTTCCTCCACACAGGGTGGGCACCAGCTCGCCCAGAAATTCAGCACCAGCAGCTTGCCGTTGAAGTTCGGCAAGGAGACCGTGCTGCCGTTATCGGTGGTGATGGTGAACGAGGGCGCGGAATCGCCGGCCATCACGATACGCTGATGAATGCCGCTATAGATGGCGAATACCAACGCCACCGTGAGGGCGCAAATGGCAATGCGGATCAGGCGGTCGATTTTTGTCTTTTGCATCGGGGGCTATAATTAATTGTAGCTCCCGAGCCGCACACGGCGCCCAAGACTGACCCATGATTATCACCCGTAAAGTGGAATTTTCGGCTTCGCACGTCTGCCGTGTCCCGCGGCTTTCCGAGGAAGAAAACCGGCGCATCTACGGCGCAGCGGCCAATCCTAACGGCCATGGGCACAATTACGTGGTGGAAGTGAGCCTCGAAGGCGAACCCGACCCGGTGACCGGAATGGTGCTCGACCTCAAGGAGCTGAAGGACCTGTTGAATCGCGAAGTGGTGGAGCCCTATGACCACCGCTTCCTCAATTACGAGGCGCCGCCGTTCGACCAGGTTGTGCCTACCACGGAAAATATCGCGCGGGAAATCTGGCGCCGGTTGGAGCCGCATTTGTGCGGCGCGGCGCGGCGCCTGCACGGCATCCGCCTGTACGAAACGCCGGAACTGTTTGTGGATTACTTTGGACCGGAGCAGTGTTCCGGAGAGGCCCAGCGCTCCAACGAGGCCCCGTGTTCCGCGTAACGCGGCGCTACGCTTTTGCGGCTTCGCACCGGCTGCACTCTCCGCAACTCGGCGCCGAAGAGAACCAGCGCGTCTACGGCAAGTGCAACAACCCGTACGGGCACGGACATAATTACCTGATCGACGTGAGCGCGCGCGGGCCCGCCGACGGGGCCACTGGCGTTGCCGTCGATGTGGCGGCGCTGGACGATCTGGTGCGGCGGCAGGTGCTCGAGCCCTTCGGCCACAGCAATCTCAATACGGATACGGATGCGTTTCACGGCGTAGTGCCGACGTCGGAAAACCTGGCCGTGGAGATCTGCCGCCGGTTGAAGCGCCACTGGAGCGCGGCCTTCCCCGGCGCCTGGCCGAAGCTCGAGAAGATTCGCATCGCCGAGACGGAACGGAACATCTTTGAGTTGGGAGCCGATGAAATCGAATAAGGCAGTGGTGAAGATGATGCGCCCCAAGCAGGATCAGCCCATGGCGCCGCTGGTGCGCGAAATCCTCGTGCAGCTGGGCGAAGATCCGTTGCGCGAAGGCTTGCAGCGCACTCCGGAGCGCGTCGAGAAGGCGCTGCAGTTCCTCACCAGCGGATATGGCGTGGATATCCGCAAGCTGGTGAACGGCGCGCTGTACGAAGTGAAATACGACGAGATGGTGGTGGTGAAGGACATCGAATTCTTCAGCCTGTGCGAGCACCACATGCTGCCGTTTTACGGCAAGATGCACGTGGCCTACCTGCCGAAATCGCGCGTGATTGGGCTGAGCAAGATTCCGCGCATTGTGGACGCATTCGCGCGGCGGCTGCAGATTCAGGAGCGGCTGACGCAGGAAGTGGCGCAGACCATCGAGCAGATTATCGACCCGGTAGGCGTGGGCGTGATCTGCGAAGCGCGCCATTTCTGCATGATGATGCGCGGCGTCGAAAAGCAGCACTCCGGCGCGATGACCAGCGCCATGCTCGGGTCGTTCCGCACCCAGAAGAAAACCCGCGACGAATTCCTGGCGCTGGTGAATTATCGGGGCAGCGGGTTCTGAAAAGAGCGCCGTCGATCTTTGCTATGATCGGGGCAGCAAGAGAAGTAACCTTACTCACGCATGCGACACCCATGCAAGCGATCGAGCTGATTGGCGATATCGACGTGCAACATCGTCTTCAGGCGCGCGTCCCCGAAGGGCTTCCGGCGGGCCCCGTGCGCTTGATCGTTTTACTGCCCGACGAAGACGGCGGCGGCATCGCTTGGACCCACGGGGTTGCGAAAGAATGGGCGGGGGAAGTGCAGGACCCGCGGCAAGACATTTACACGCTCAAAGACGGGTAGCCGGTGAATGCAGCCCGGTGAGATCTATTTAGCCCAGTTCCCGTTTGGCCATGTGCCTGGAATGAAGCTCCGTCCGGTCTTGTTGCTGACCGGACCTATCGGCGCGATCCCGGAAGTTCTGGTCGCTTACATTTCGTCCGTAGTCCCGATCCAACTTCTGCCCTCGGATTTACTGCTCGATCCAGGAGCAGCGGCTTCTGAGCACGAAGCTTGGCTAAGCCAATTACCCGGCGCCAACCCTTCTCATTGCCACCATTTTGTCGGACGGGAATTACCGTTTTCCAGTCAACGAATCCTCGCCAAAGACCGGTCACAGAACCTATTTCCCCATATCTCCATGAAAACAATACGCAAGCCGCGGACGGGCTTTTTCCGAACCTGTATACTTAAGTAGGGGTTCTTCTACGCGGCCGAGCCCAGTCCCAATAACTTGCAGCCTGCACCCGGTCTCCACCTTTCAGTCAGCTCTCGCCGCTCCTCGGCCACCGCGTTCATCACCGCTAACCCGAAGCTCATCAGCGCATTACTCGCCGGCCGGGGGCACAGCAAACCGGCCGGCCCCAGGATACCAAACGACCCCAGTCCCAAAAACGGACAGTTGCCTCAACCGCTCGACCGATTTTCTTGACGGTGCCAAACCAATCATGATATTCTCGATGAACAAACGGTAGATTGTGGTTTTTCGCTGCTCATGGGGGCGAATATCGACGGTCGAGTATCGCTGTGTGGCTCCAGCCGATACGGCGCAGTTTTCACGCCACCGGCGAGCGCTGTTGTCATCGATGTTGTTATCGATAATTGTCGTCGCTTTTAGTGATCTCTGAAGGGCTCTGCATGCCCGTTTGTCAGCTTCCTTAGAACCGCGACTCTCCGTGCTGAGTCCCGATGGTTGAAACAGTATCTTCAACGCGGTTTTCGTGAGTCACTTTATCGTGAGTCAATAGGAATGATATGCGCATCTCTACGTTTATGAAACTAAAACTTGCCTTTATGGCAGCTCTGTTGGCAGGAAGTATCTTCGCACAAGAGCCGGAATACGGCCCGGCGAAGGGGACGCTTGTGATCCAGGGTGGCGGTTCCGACGTGGGTACCGGCATCTTCGAGACATTCATCAATAAGGCCGGAGGATTGGGCGCCAACATCGTTGTCGTCCCCACGGCCGGCGGCAACAAGAACCAGGACGGCACTTGGAAGGTCTACAACGAGGAACAAGTGGTCGCCGCCTGGAAAAAGCGGGGAGTCAATAATGTGCATATGCTGCACACGCACGATCCGAAAGTGGCCGACACCGAAGAGTTCGCTAAGATTCTACGCGATGCCAACGGTGTCTGGTTCGACGGGGGACGGCAGTGGAATATTGTCGACTCCTACGCCAACACTTTGACCTTACGCGAATTCCACAAGGTGTTGGAGCGCGGCGGCGTAATTGGCGGCAGCTCGGCCGGCGCAACCATTCAAGGTGACTATCTGGTGCGCGGCGCCATCGCCGGCTCCGAGATTGTCATGACTCCGGAACCGGAGCACGAACACGGCTTCGCCTTTCTCCGCAAGGTCGCCATAGATCAGCATATCAATACTCGCAATCGCTGGGACGACATCATTCCGGTAATCAAGAAGTATCCCAATCTGCTCGGAATAGGCCTGTCTGAAGGTACCGCGATCGTTGTCACCGGGGACCGCTTTCAGGTGATTGGAAAGTGGAAGGTTGCCATACACGACAACACTCACGTGTATCAGCCCTGGGAAAAACCGTATTATGTCCTTTCCATAGGCGACGTCTACAACATGAAGACTCGGACCATCGAAAAGTATGGCACTGGAGTGCTGGTCCCGCCCGTCGCAAAGCAGTAAGACAGGCCTCCTGGCCTGTCGCTTGTCGTGCAATTTAACTTGACCGCTTATTACGCTCATGATATCGTCGATGAACAACAAGTTGCATACGACTTTCCGTCTCTTACAAACGAAGATGATGGTGTCTGCACATTCGCCGCGTCGTCCTTACCCCACCGGCGAGTGCTGTTGTCGCCGCTAACTACATCCTTCTGAAGGGCCCTGCCTGCCCGTTTTTTCAACTTCTTTGGAGCCGCGGACTCTCTGTGCTGAGTCCCGCAGTTGAAGCGGTTCTCCCAACTTTCCATACTTAAGGATTTGTTCGCCCGCGAAGATCGGGCTATTGAAAGGATCGAAGATGAAGAAACGTACAACGGCTATTGGCCTCCATCCCGGCCAGCCGCATTCAAATAGCATTCCTAAGAGCTATAGAGAACTTACCCGAGCTGCGGCGCCCTACTTATGGATTTTGATTTTGGCGGTCTCAATCCTGTTCGCGCCGGCCGCCTGGACGCAAGGCACCGACGCAGTTGTCTCGGGCAACGTTTTGGATGCCACCGGAGCCATCGTTCCCGCCGCTACCATAACCGCGCTGAATCTCAATACCGGAGTGAAAACCGTAGTTACTTCGAACGCTGCGGGAGTCTACCTGTATGCGGCGCTGCCGCCCGGCGATTACCGCTTCACCGCCGAAAAGGAAGGATTCAAGCGGCTCGATCTGAATCAGACCACGCTCCGCATCGGCGACCACTTACACCAAAACCTCACCTTGCAAGTAGGCGCAACTAAGGAGAGCGTAGAGGTCACTGCCAACGCCGATTCGGTCAGCTATCTCTCCGCCTCCCAAGGAGGCCTGCTCAATTCACAGCGCATACAGGACTTGCCAGTCTCAAGCCGCAACGTCATGGAACTGGTGGCCACCCAGGCAGGCTTGGTTTCGACAGGGAGCGGCGTAAACATGAATGGATCGCGCACCGACATGATGAACATTACCCTCGATGGCACTAACATCCAGGACAACGCGGTGCTGGAATCGATCACCGGCCAGATGATCGCCACCACCGTGGACCGCGTGGAGGAAGTGAAGGTGGTTACGTCGCCGGCCGACGCCGAGTACGGCCGCGGATCCGGCCAGGTACAACTGGTCTCGCGCGCGGGCACCAACAAGTTCCACGGCAGCGTTTACGATTTCGCTCACAACACCGACCTCAACGCCAATACGTGGTCGAACAACCGCAACGACCTCGCGCGCAGCGTTCAGGTGCTGAACCAGACCGGGGCGCGCGTGGATGGACCGGTGCGCAAGAATAAGACCTTTTTCTTCGCTCTATTCGAGGCCAGTATCAGCCGCGCGCTAACCCCGGTTACCGATACCGTCCTCACCGCCGATGCGCGCGAGGGAATCTTTCGCTTCTATCCCGGCGTACAGAACGCCAACGCGAATGCCAACAATCCTTCGGTGGATTTGAGCGGCAACCCGGTGGCGCCGCGGGGCGCAACTGGAGGGCTGCAATCCGTGAGTCTGTTCGGGCTCGATCCAAACCGGCTGACTCCCGATTCCACCGGCATCGTGGCCAAAAACCTGGCGCTAATGCCGCTGCCGAACAACTATCTGGCCGCGGGCGACGGGCTCAATACGGCGGCTTACATCTGGCAGGCGCGCGTGCCCACCAACATCTATTCGCTCGACCTGCGCGTGGATCACAACTTCAACGAGTCCGAACGCCTGACCGGCAGTTACAACCACGACACCGAGAACAACCCGAACGGCAACGATCTGCAGAATTATCCGACATCCGTTCCCGGGCGCTATCAACAGTTCTCTACGGTAGGCTCATTGGCTCTTGTTTCCACCCTTGGCCCCGCGATGGTCAACGAAGCGCGCATCGGCGTGCAGCGCACCAACCTCGATTTCGAAGCGCCGTGGACATCCAACTCCCAGGGCACAAGCCTGCTACCCTCGCTAAACGGCGTGCCGTATATCCTTGGCTTAGCCGGTGGATTGACCAGCCCGTACACCACCGGCACCGGGGAAGATCCGCAAGGGCGCATCACTCCGGTGTATCAGGCTTCGGACAAGATTACCTGGCTGCGCGGCCGCCACGCACTCAAGGTGGGCGTCGAATTTCATATCGTCGACGAAGACAGTTTTCACGCTTTCGACGTGATTCCGCGCGTCACTCTGGGAACCGGCAATGTGGGCACGCAAAACATCACTACCATCGCCGGCATTGGCGCGAATTCCACTACTGCCACTAACCTGCTGACCAACCTCGCGGGATCGGTGGGCAGTCTCACCGAAATGTTCTACTCACCGGGCGGCACTAACCCGCAGTATCTGCCCTTTGGACAGGAGCAGCACACATGGATCACGCATGAGTGGGCGAGCTATGTGCAGGATGACATCAAGGTGAGCAGCAGCCTGACTATCAACCTGGGCCTGCGGTGGGAGTATTACGGCATTCCCTATGAGGCTCACGGCCGCATGACCGACTTAGTCGGCGGCTCGCAAAGCATCTTCGGCATCTCGGGCACCACCTTGGCCGCGCTCTTTAATCCTGGCTATGAGCCCGGACAGCTTATGCAGTTGCAGTTAATCGGGAAGAACTCGCCAAATCCTGGCATCGAGCCCTGGAAGCCGGACTATCGCGACTTTGCGCCCGCGCTCGGCCTCTCTTATTCGCTGCCATGGTTCGGCAAGGACAAGACAGTGTTCCGCGCCGGCTACGGCGTCTCCTACGAAAAGAACTTTCTGGCGCTCCTCAATCAGATCTACGGTTATGGCGCCCCGGGCCTCGGTCAGGCGCAATCCATCACACCCTCCACCTACCAGGGGCTGGGTCAGATATCACTGCCGCTGCCGACCCCGTCCACGCCGCCGCTCGCCACTATTCCAATCAACGATAACAACAGCACCACTCAGAGCGTCGACATCGCGGATAGCGGATGGAAGCGGGGCTATGTACAGAACTGGAACGCGTCACTCGGCCGGCAATTAGGCAAAGGCGTAGTGCTCGACGTCCGCTACGTCGCCAGCAAAGGGACCAAGCTGACGCAGGGCACCAATATCAACGAAGTCAACATCTTCGAGAATGGAATTCTGACCGCCTTCGATACTACCGAGGCCGGCGGAAATTCACCGCTGCTAAACCAGATTTTCAAAGGCTTGAACATTCCGAGCGTAGGAGTGGTGAATGGCGCCAGCATCACTGGGTCGGACGCGGTGCGCCAGAACACCACGCTGCAGGCGTACCTTCTCACCAACAACGTCGGCGGCTTCGCCAACTTCCTGGCATTCAACACATTCGTGACCGGAATCCGCGGCGGCCTGCTGCTGAACGGTGGACTGCCCGCGAACTTCGTAGTGGCCAATCCGCAGGTGGGCACGGCCGATCTGGTCGGTAACTTCGGTGACTCCACCTATCAGTCGGGTCAAGTTGAAGTCAATAAGCGGTTCCAGGGCGGACTCCAGGTGCAGGCAAGTTACGTCCGCAGCAAGGCGCTAGGGACTTACGACGGCAACACCCAGAACGAAGTGAGCAACTTTCTGACTCTCCGCAACGAGGCCCTAAGCAAGCAGTTACTCAGCTTCGATACCCCCAACGTATGGCGCACCAGCGGCATCTGGGACATGCCCTTCGGGCCAGATAAGCACTTCCTGAGCCAAAGCCACGGCGTGCTGTCGCATATCGTGGAGCGCTGGCAGACAGCGGTCATCTTCAACAAGCAATCGGGGGCTCCGACTACCTTCGGCAACAGTGCGGGAGACACTTTCAATGGTCAGAGCGCCACGGACATTCAACTCGGGCCCCAGCCTTCGGGCAGCGTAGAGAAGGTAGGCAACAACGTGGTGTATTTCACCGGCTTGACTCAGGTTACCGACCCGTCGGCGAGGAATTTGCCATCGAACCTGCAGAGCCAGAGCACACTCTACGCCATTCAAGGAGCCAACGGCCAGCTACTGCTGGAAAATCCCGTTCCCGGGCAACTCGGTACGCTAAGCGCGGCGAGTTACCGGGGCCTCGGTACGTTCACGCTGAACATGCAGCTATCGAAGGCAGTCACGTTGAACAAGGAGCACAACATCACGTTGCGTGTTCGCGCCGACGCCATCAACCTGCTCAACCGTCCGATCTGGGGTACTCCCAACCTGAACATCGATAGCACCAGTTTCGGCCAGATCACCACGGCCACCGGCAACCGCAACGTTGTCCTGGGTGTGCGAATAGAATTCTGATGCACATCTCTCACTCACCTGTGGCCTGCCATGCCCACTCATGGCCATCGGTAGCCGCCTGTGACCACCCCTGCAACTTGTGGCGCACGCACTCATGCGTGCAGCGTTCACACTCGTGTGAACGCATTTTTGGCCGGCCGCATAAGTGCGTGCGCCACTGTAAGACCGGAAGACTTAAATTAATTGAAGACTCAAATGCGAACAAGAAATCTCAAATCAGCAGCGCTCCCCTGGCTGGCCCTTATCCTTGCCGTGTACCCGGCCGCCGCCCAGAAGACCATCACTCCGCCCAAGATCGGCCAGTATACGGCAGGCGACGATTACTTCCTCGCCAACTACACTCAGTTACTCGAATACTGGAACAAGGTGGCCAAGGAATCCGACCGCATGAAGTTGGAGGAAATTGGCAAGACCGCCGAAGGCCGCCCGATTATCATGGCCATCATCACTTCGCCGGCCAACCACAAGAAACTCGCCCGTTACAAAGAGATCTCGCAGCGCCTCGGGCGCGCCGAAGGCCTCACCGACGAACAGGCGCATCAGTTAGCTGCCGAGGGCAAAGCCGTGGTCTGGATCGATGGCGGCCTCCACGCCAATGAGTCCGTGAATGCTCAGGCTCTCTTCATCGAAACCTATGACTTCCTGAGCCGCACCGATCCGGAGACATTGCGCATCCTCAACGACGACATCCTGCTGCTGGTCCCGATCAACCCCGATGGCATGGAACTTGTCTCCAACTGGTACATGCGTAACTTCGATCCCAAAGAACGCAGTCTGAACGGCCTGCCTCGTCTCTACCAGAAGTATGTGGGACACGACGACAATCGTGACTCCTACATCGCCAACCAACCCGAGACGGAAGCCGTCAACCGCCAGATGTATGTCGAATGGATTCCGCAGATCATGTACAACCAGCATCAGACCGGCCCGGCGGGATCGGTGCTCTTCTTCTCGCCGTTCCGCGATCCGTTCAACTACAATCAGGACCCGCTGGTTCCTATCGGCATCGACCTGGTTTCGGCCGCCGTGCATGAGAGGTTCCTGGCCGAAGGCAAGCCCGGCGCCGTGATGCGCAGCAACGCCCCATATTCCACCTGGTTCAACGGCGGCGACCGCACCACCACCGGATTCCACAACCAGATCGGCCTGCTGTCGGAGATCATCGGCAATCCGTCGCCCATCAGCATCCCGCTCGTTGCTTCGAAGCTTTTGCCAAACGGCGACCAGCCGGATCCCATCGGTCCCAGGCAAGAGTGGCATCAGCGCCAGAGCATCGACTACCTGATTACCAGCGACCGCGCCATCCTCGATATCGCCTCCAAATTTCGCGAGGATTTTCTCTTCCGCATATACCGCGCCGGGAAGAATTCCATCGAGCGCGGCAGCGAGGATTATTGGACGCTGACCCCGAAACGCATCGCCGCGCTGGAGGCGGCTTATGAAAAAGACACAGGCGGTGCAGGCCGCGCCGGGCGGGCGTCCGGCGTTGTGGAAGCCGAGGGTGGATCCGGCGGAGGCCGCGGCATCCCGCTCAAGTATTGGGAGCAGTTGCGCACGCCGGAAATGCGCGACCCGCGCGGCTATATCATCCCTTCGGATCAGCCGGATTTTTTGACCGCAACCAAGTTTGTCAACGCTCTGATCAAAGCCGGCGTAGTGGTCCATCGCGCCACGCGTAATTTCGAGGTGGCCGGCAAGAAGTACCCGGCCGGTTCCTATGTGGTCAAGGCCGCGCAAGCCTTCCGGCCGCATTTGCGCGACATGCTGGAACCGCAGGACCACCCCAACGATTTCATATATCCGGGTGGCCCGCCGCGTCCGCCCTACGACATCACCGGATACACTCTGGCCTTCCAGATGGGTGTGCAGTTCGACCGCATTCTGGACGGTTTTGACGGCCCGTTCGAGAAGATCGACGGCCTGCTCAAACCGCCCGCCGGCCATGTCTCGCAAACATCGGGCCCGGCGGGCTACCTGCTAAGCCATCAGGTGAACGACGCCTTCACCGGCACCACGCGGCTGCTCGCGGCCGGTGAAGAAGTCTACTGGCTCAAGCAGCCGCTCACGGCCAACAACAAGACCTACCCGGCCGGCACAATCTACATTCCCGCCAAAGCGTCAACCCCCGCTTCGCTGGAAAAGCTGTCGAAGGAATTGGGCCTCAATTTCGATGCAGCCGCGGTCAAGCCGCAAGGCGAAGCGCTGAAGCTCCGCCCCGTGCGCGTGGGCCTGTGGGACCGCTATGGCGGTTCGCAGGATTCCGGCCAGATCCGCTGGATGCTCGAGCAGGCTTTCCCCACGCCTTATGAGTTGGTCTACGCGCCGACTCTCGATGCCGGCGACCTGAAGAGTAAGTTTGACGTGTTGATATTCTCGGGCGACGCATTGCCCGGCGGAGAAGGCGGTGGACGCGGCGGACGGGGTGGAGGCGGAGGACGTGGCGGAGCCGGTGGCGCGGCTGGCGCAACCGCCGCCGGTGGCCGTGGAGGTCGAGGCGGCCGTGGAGCACAAGCATCCGGCGTCCCCGATGAATACAAGAACCAGGTCGGCAGCGTCTCCGCGGCCACCACGGGGCCGCAACTGCATCGCTTCGTCGAAGACGGCGGAACCCTGCTGGCCATCGGCGGCTCTACCGGCTTCGACCACTACTTCGGACTGCCATTGAGCAACGCTCTAATCGACGCGTCCGCGGACGGCGAAGGCGGGCGGCTCCCGACGACGAAGTTCTACATCCCCGGATCGGTGCTGCAGGCCAGCGTGGATAACACTTTGCCGATCGCTTATGGTTTGCCGGACAAAGTGGATGTCTTCTACATGAACAACCCGGCGTTCCACCTTCTGCCCGGAGCCGCCGAAAAGGGAACGCGCCCCATCGCATGGTTTCCCAATGCGGAGCCGCTGCGGAGCGGTTGGGCCTGGGGGCAACAGTACCTGAACGGCTCGGTGGGCGCGGTGGAAGGCGACGTAGGCAAAGGTAAGATCTATCTGTTCGGCCCTGAGATCACTTTCCGCGCGCAGCCCCACGGCACCTTCAAGTTCCTCTTCAACGCCATCTACCTGGCCGGCGCGACCCCGGTGACATTGCCGTAACCGCATGTAGGACAGGCCTCCGGGCCTGTCCTCTTTCTCGCCCTCACGCCCAATTCAAAATCACCTTCCCCGAATTCCCCGACATCATCGCCTCGAATCCCTTCTCATACTCCGTATAGTGCAACCGGTGCGTGATCACCGGGCTGATGTCCAGTCCCGATTGCAGCATCACGCTCATCTTGTACCAGGTCTCGTACATCTCGCGGCCGTAGATGCCCTTGATGGTCAGCATGTTGAATATCACCGTCCGCCAATCGATGCTCATGTCTTCGGATGGAATGCCCAGCATGGCGATCTTCGCGCCGTGGCTCATGTTGGCGATCATGTCGCGGAATCCCGCAGGGTTGCCCGACATCTCCAGTCCCACATCGAAGCCCTCCGTCATGCCGAGCTGTCTTTGCACGGCGTCCAGTTTCGCCTCGTGTACATTCACCGCCATGGTCACGCCCATCTTGCGCGCCAGGTCCAGGCGATACGGATTCACATCCGTGATCACGGTGAAGCGCGCGCCGGCGTGCTGCACCACGCCCGCGGCCATAATGCCGATGGGTCCCGCGCCTGTGATCAGTACATCCTCGCCCAGAACGGGAAACGATAGCGCGGTATGCACGGCGTTGCCGAACGGGTCGAAAATGGCCGCGACATCCAGGTCGATGCCTTCGTGGTGCCGCCAGATGTTGGTCATCGGCAGGGCGATATACTCGGCGAACGCGCCTGGCCGGTTCACTCCTACGCCCTGCGTGTACGCGCACAGATGGCGCCGCCCCGCCAGACAATTACGGCACCGGCCGCAGACCACGTGGCCCTCGCCGCTGACGATATCGCCGCGGAAAAAATCGTTGACGTTCGAGCCGACCTCGACGATCCTGCCGACGAACTCGTGCCCGATCGCCATCGGCACGGGAATCGTACGCTGCGCCCATTCGTCCCACTTGTAGATATGCACGTCGCTACCGCAGATGCCCGTGCGCAGCACCTGGATCAACACGTCGCTGATCCCGATCTTCGGCGGTTCGACCTCCTCCAGCCACAACCCCGCTTCGCGCCTGCTCTTCACCAATGCTTTCACATACACCACCATAGCAATTGAGAGAATGGAATCGGTGGCGAAGCGGCTTCTACTTTTTGCGGCGACCACGGGTTACCAGATCCGCGTCTTCGCCGATGCGGCGCGGCGTCTGGAAGTCGATTTGACGCTCGCTACCGACCGCTGCCATATCCTGGAGGATCCTTGGGGCGACCGCGCCATCCCCGTCAAATTCGACCGCATCGCGGCGTCGCTCGAAACCTTGCGCGGCCTGCAGTTCGACGGCGTCGCGGCCGTGGGCGACCGGCCGGCGATGCTTGCCGCCGAAGCCGCGCAGATGCTGGGCGCGCCGTTCCATCCGCCAGAGGCTGCGCGCGCCTGCAATGACAAGTACCTCGCGCGGCAACTCTATCAAGCCGCGGGTCTGCGCGTCCCGCAATTCTTTCGCGCGCCATTCACTGACGATCCACACGCACTTGCCGCCCGCGCGCCATATCCCTGCGTTCTGAAGCCGCTCGGACTTTCCGCCAGCCGCGGCGTGATACGCGCCGACAACGCCGCCGAATTCGTCGCCGCATTCGACCGCATCCGCAAGATCGGAGAGCGCTACCTGCAAGTGGAGAGCTACATCCCGGGCCGCGAGTTCGCCATCGAAGGCCTGGTCACAGCCGGCGAGTTCCAGCCCATCGCGATATTCGACAAACCCGACCCGCTGGAAGGCCCATTCTTCGAAGAGACCATCTACGTAACGCCGTCGCGCGAACCGGACCACGTGCAGCGCGCGCTGCTCCAGACCACGGCGCGCGCCGTTCGAGCGCTAGGCTTACGCCACGGCCCGGTCCACGCGGAGTTGCGCCACAACGCGGAAGGCGCCTGGATGCTGGAAGCCCACGCGCGCCCCATCGGCGGCCTGTGCGCCAAAGCCTTGCGCTTGGCATTGTGGGGCGGACCCCCTGGTCCGCGGCCGGCCCCCTGGCCGGCCAGCCCGCAGCCCGATGAGGCAAATCCCGGCAGCGAGAAACGGGTCCAGGGGGACCCGTGCGGACCAACCGGTCTGCCCTACGAAGAGCTCATCCTACGCCACGCGCTAGGCGAAGATGTCTCCCAGTTCCGCCTGGCCAACGGCGCATCCGGCGTAATGATGATTCCGATTCCCAAAGACGGCGTCTACCGCTCCGTCGAAGGCCTCGCGGAGGCGTCCGCCGGCGTGGATGAGATCATCGTCACCGCCACGCCTGGACAGCGTCTCATCCCTTTGCCCGAAGGCTCCAGCTATTTAGGATTCATCTTCGCCCGCGGCCATTCCTCGCAAGCCGTCGAAGCCGCGCTACGCAAGGCGCACTCCAGCTTACGTTTCGATATCGCCACCGCGCTCGAAACCTTCAGGTAGGCATCGATGACGAGTTTACGCACTTGGCTCTCGCGTTCCGCCGCACCGGCTATCGTCCTTCTCTGCGCCGCATGGTATATCCACGACAGCTTTCTCGACCAGATGCCCAACGCCGGTCTCAGCGATTTCCGCTGCTACTACCTGGCGGCGCAGCGCGTGGCGCACGGCGAGTCGCCTTATCTCGCGGACGGCTATCTGTATCCTCCCCTGCTCGCCTGCCTCTTAACGCCGCTCGCGCGTTTGGACTACGTCCCGGCGCGCTGGGTCTGGTTCCTCTTTTCGCACGTGTGCCTCTTGGCCGCCGCCTGGTTGATCTGGCGCCATCTGGGATCGGACCGGATCGCGGCCTGCATCGTCGCAGTCGTATGGGCGCTTGGCGCCGCCGCGGGCGAGGCCTTGTCCCTGGGCCAGATCGGCCCGCAGTTGACGCTCCTGCTGGCGGCAGCTTACACGCTTGCCGGCCGCCGCCAGGGAGCCTGCATCGGAACCGGCTTCGCCCTGAAACTGATCCCCGGAGTACTATGCGCAATCCTGGCCTTGCGGCGCGATTGGCGCGCGCTGTCTGCGGTGTTAGCTACCGCGGCGCTTTTGCTGGCGGTTCCCTGGGCGATCCTGGCATGGTGCCTCTCCGGTCCCAAAGCGCCTCTGCGGCAGGATTATCTCGCCGGAACGCCCTCCGTGCTGAGTTGGTCGCTGCCCTCGGTGGCCCTGCGGATATACGAGCCCTTACCGCGCGGCGGGCCTATGCCCAACGACTGGATCACTGGAAACGGCCTCCCCGGCCTTCGGTTATCCGCCGCCCAGCGTCTTCTTTCGGCCGGCGTGTCGCTGGTCACATTGGCGGCCGGATGCCTGGTCCTGGCCGTCGCGGTCCGCGGCAGGCTCAGTTCCCGGCAGGTTTCCCTGGCCGGCGCAGCGATCATGGCCTTAGCCCTGGCAGCCTCGCCGGTGTCGTGGACTCACTACCAAGTGATGCAGTATCCGGGGGTAGCGCTGCTTCTAGGCTATGCCGCCCGGCGCAGGCTGTGGTGGCTGGTGGCGGCGGCGTTGGTCTGCGGGGCGTTTCTTTATCCGGTGCCGGTGGCCGTGCTCAGGGCCTATTACATGCGGAGTAACAGTTGGCCGAACTCGCCGGAGGTGATGTACTTCTGGACATCCATTTCGCCCATCGCTTCGCTGGTTCTCTTCGGCTTGATGACGCGCGAATTGCCGCGCGTGGATGCCAAGCGTCCGCCAGCCTGAGAGGAACCGTCAGCCCTTCGCTTTAGGCGCCACGAAGCCTTCCGGCAACGCCGACCCCTCGCCGAAGAAGTAACTGTCCATCTGCTGGATCAAAAACTCCTGCGCTTCGGCCGTGCCCAGGTTGAGCCGATACTCGTTCATGAGCATCTTCATGTGCTCCACCCACATCTTCCACGCCTCTTTGGACACGTTCTCATAGATCTTCTGTCCCAGCGGATGGCCTTCGAACGGAACCTCGTCCAGACCCTCCATCTCTTTCTGAAACTTGGTGCAGAAGACCTTGTGCGCGCCGGGGCGAATGGCGTTGTTAATTTGATTCAGGCCGCTTTGTCCGTGTCCACATCCCATGCAACCATGTTACGGCACGAGCCCCGCCGCTGTCAGCACGATTCGGCGCAGTTCCGACGGGGCCGTGACCCTGAGGAAGCGGGATTTCGCGAATCCGGCGCATTCCTTCACAGAATATCCAGACCCGCCGATGAGTACTTTACAACGCTTATGAAACACATAGAAGTAATGGAAGAATGCCAACGCCCGGCAGCGTCCACGCCGCTGCAGGCCAGATGCCGCGTCTTGCTGGTAGACGATTGTCCCGACACAGTGCGCCTGCTGCAGGCCTACCTGGCCGATCCGGGGATCGCCTTGACCGTTGCGAACAATGGCCGGGAAGGAATCGAGGTCTTCAAGCGGGCCGCGCTGCCCTTCAATCTGGTCTTCATGGATATGGAGATGCCTGAGCTCGATGGCTACACGGCCACTGCGGCGATCCGGAGCTGGGAAACCGAAAACCGCTTGCCGCGGACACCCGTTGCGGCCTTAACCGCACTCTCGGACGTCACCGCCGCCAGACGCATCCTGGCCACCGGCTGCGCCCTGCATCTCTCGAAACCTATCTTGCGGCAAACGTTGTTACAGGTGGTACGCCAATACGGCGCGCCCAGAATGCCCGCGCCTGAGCTGCTGGCGGATTTCATCGTCACCTGCCGGAGCGAGTTAACCTGCCTCGTGGACGCTCTCGAGGCTTCGGACCTGGCATCCATCGCGCGCACCGGCCGCCGGATCAGGTCGTCGGGGAGGGCTTGCGGCCTCTCGGCGATTTGCGAGATCGGCGCCAGCCTGGAACAGGCGCCAAACCTCGGTGCGGCGCTCTACGGAGTGGAAAAGCTGCGATGCTGCCTCAACACCCTGGACGACTCTCGAACTCAAGGTGGAACCGAATCCGTCGTTTCCGGCTCTCGCGAGAGCATCGAAACTCAGGTGATACGCGAGTTGCTGCCGGCATACATCGCCAGCATGCTGGAAAAAATCAGCCAGATGATTTTAGCCTCCCAGGCTGGCGACTATGAGCGGATTAAGATGATCGCCAACCAGTTGAAAGGCACCGGCAACGCTTTCGGCTTGCCGACGGTATCGGACGCGGGCGCGGCCATCCGCAGCGCTTCCGAAGAAGCCGACGACCTGGCTGTGGCTCGCCATCTCGCCAGCCTGAGCGGATTTCTCGGCAGCTTTGCGCCTATTGCGCCTGAAAAGCCTTCTCCGGCGGCGGCTCGTTGAGCTTGGTCCAATAAAGCCCGAGCGTCTTGATCGTCTCCCGGAACTGCTCGAATTCCACCGGCTTTTGGATATAGCTGTTGACGCCCAATTGGTAGCACGCCACCATATCCTTCTCTTCCCTGGAGGAAGTGAGCGCCACCACTGGAATTGGCCGGGTCTCGGGCCTGCTCTTGATTTCCCGCAGCACTTGCAGGCCGTCCACTTTGGGTAATTTCAAGTCCAGCAGGATCAGTTGCGGCGGATGGTCGGGCGAGCGCTCATTGTAGGCTCCCCGGCAGAACAGGTAATCGAGCGCCTCTTCCCCATCCTGGACTACGTCGATGTGGGTCGTGAAGCTGCACTTCTGCAGCTCCCGAACGGTCATCCTCGCGTCGCGGGGGTCGTCTTCAACCAACAAGATTGCCATTGAGTTGCCAGTCATGATTTCCTTTCGTGTCTTCCAGGTTGCGAGCGGCCGCCAGATTGAAGAAGAATGTAGCTCCCTTATCCAGTTCCGCTTCGGCCCAAATGGCGCCGCCATGCTTATGGATGATCCTCTGCACCGTCGCCAGGCCTACCCCTGTGCCGTCGAAATCTTCCTTGCGGTGCAGACGCTGAAACACCCCGAATAGCTTATCGGCATATTTCATGTTGAAGCCTACGCCGTTGTCCCGGACAAAGATCGTGGGTGATCCTTCCCCTTTCATTTGTCCGACTTCGATCACCGCCCGCTTGCGCGGCCGGGTATATTTGACGGCGTTCGAGAGCAGGTTGGCGAACACCTGCTTCAACAGGCCGGGATCGCAATCGAGATACGGCAAGTCCCCGATTTGCCACTCGATATCCCGATCCGCGATGTCTCGTCTAAGGTCTTTCCGGACTTCTTCCACCAGGGAATTGAGCCCGGTCACCTCCATGGTCAGTTCCTGGCGACCCACGCGCGCTAAGGCCAGCAGATCGTCCACCATGTGGCCCATGTCCTCGGCGCTATCTATAATGTCTCGCAGGTATTCGCGGGTAGCGGGCTCCGTATCCGCCCGCAGATCTTCGGCTAACAACTTGGAGAAGCCTTGAATGTGCCGCAGCGGCGCCCGCAGGTCATGCGCGATGGAATAGGTGAAGGCCTCCAGTTCCTTGTTCGACGCGGCCAGGTCGGTGATGCCGTCTTGCAGTTCCCGGTTCAGGCCTCTGATCTCTTCCTCCGCCCGCTTGCGCTGCGAGATATCGCGAATGGAGCCCGAAACCAGCGTCCCTTCCCGAGTCTCGAGCGGACTTAAACTGATCTCGACCGGGAATTCGGAGCCATCGCGGCGCAGGCCATACAATTCCAGACCCGCCCATATCGGACGCGAGCCGGGTTCCATCAGGAAGCTATCGCGGTATCCGGGCTGCTGCCGGCGAAAGCGTTCCGGTACCAGCACTTCAATGTGGCGGCCCAGAAGTTCTTCGCGCTGGTAGCCAAAAAGCTTCTCCACCTGCGCGTTGACGAGCACGATCTGGCCTTCTCCGTTCATCACCACAATGGCGTCCGGCGCTCCTTCCAGCAGTTGCCGGAATCCCTCCTCCGCCTGTTTCCGTGCGGAAAGGTCGCTGTTGATTTCCAGTATCCCGAGAGCGTTTCCCCGCTGATCCTGCTGCAAGACCTTGCGGCTGGCAACCGTGACGCGCGACCCGTCGCGCCTGGTCTGGGTCAACTCCCCTTCCCATCGTCCGTCCCGCCGGACCGCGGCTTCCACTTCCGCAAGCGGCTGCGGGAACTCTGTCTGCAGCAGCGTATAAGTGATCTGTCCCATCGCCTCCGCGCTGCTCCAGCCATAAATCAATTCGGCCCCCCGGTTCCAAAAACGTACTTCGCCCTCAAAACTCCGCGCGATAATCGCATCGTGAGCGACATCGAGAAGGGAAGCCTGCTCCTGCAGCTTCGCCGCCAGCGCCCTCAATTGTTCCTCAACCCGTTTATGCTCGGTGACATCGCGAATGGCGCTGGAAACCAGCGTGCCTTCCTGCGTCTCGAGCGGACTGAGGCTGATCTCGACCGGGAATTCGACGCCGTCGCGGCGCAGGCCATACAATTCCAAACCCGCCCCCATCGGCCGCGAGCGAGGCGCTGTGAAAAAGCCGTCACGGTGTCCGGGGTGCCGGTGACGGAAGCGCTCGGGGATCAACATCTCGATCTTGTTGCCCAGAAGCTCGTCGCGCTGGTAGCCAAAAAGCTTTTCCACCTGCGCGTTGACGAGCACGATTTTGCCTTCACGGTTCATCACCACAATGGCATCGGGCGCACTCTCCAGCAGCTGCCGGAATCTATCCTCCGCCTGTTTGCGGCCGGTAATATCGATGTTAATCTCGAATATGCCGACCGGGTTCCCCCCTTCGTCCTTCTGCAGAACCTTCCGGCTGGCAACTATGACGCGCGATCCATCCCGTCTGGCTTGGTTCAGCTCGCCTTCCCATCGTCCGTCCCGGCGGATCGCCGCTTCAATCTCCGCAATCGATTGCGGATACTGTGTCTGCAGCAGGGTGTGGGCAATCTGGCCGATCGCCTCAGCCTTGCTCCAGCCATAAAACGCCTCCGCGCCGCGGCTCCAAAAGTGAATCGCGCCGCCAAACTCCCGCACCACGATCGCATCGTGAGCGATGTCGAGGAAAGACGCCTGCTCCTGCAGCTTCTGCGCCAGCGCCTTCAGTTGTTCCTCAATCCGCTTGTGCTCGGTGACATCGCGGATGGCGCCGGAAACCAGCATCGCTCCTCCAGCCTCCACCGGGCTGAGGCTGATCTCGACCGGGAATTCAGAACCATCGCTACGCCTGCCATACAAATCCAGACCGGCGCCCATCGGCCGCGTGTGCGCGCCCGCGAAGAAGTTCTTGCGGTGTCCTGGGTGACGCTGGCGGAAACGCTCGGGCACCAGCATCTCGATCTTTTTTCCCAGCAACTCCTCGCGCCCGTAGCCGAAAAGCTTCTCCATCTCGGTGTTCACCAGAACCATGCTGCCCTCCTGGTCAATCACCACCACAGCGTCCGGCGCCGCTTCCAGAATTTGCCGGAACTGGCGCTCTGCCCGGCTTAGCGTGCGGACTCCTCGGAACACGAATCCGGCCGCAACGAACATCGTGAGGATGGAAAGACCCGCTAAGGTGATCGCTACCGGCGCGAACCCGCTCGCCCTTTTCTCGCGTCCCGCCAGTAGCTGGTTCTCCTCCCTTCGCATTCCATCGATAGCCCGTTGCATCTCATCGGCCAGCCCTCTTCCACGCTCCACCAGGATTCTCGCTCTCTCGGGCGAATACGCGGAGCTATTGCGCTCAGCGGTCAGATCTTTTTGAAAGGCGAGAAACTCGGGGATGATGGGGTCGAGAGAGCCCACTCTGATCAACTGCCGCGGGTTATCCACCACCAACTCTTTGAGGCGCCGGACGCTGCTGTAGAGTTCCAGAATCGTGGCTTCACGAGGCGCAAGCATTGCGGAATCCCCGGTCATGGCGTAGCCGCGCCCGGCGTTTTGCAACCGCGTGGCATTGAGCGAGACCTCGGTGAGCAATCCAAGCACCTGGTGGGTATGAGCCACCCAATAAGTGGCTTTGGTCCCCTCTACAGTGGTTCGATACTGCACCCACGCGAGCGTGAACAAGATGGCGACTGCCAGAAGGATGGTCAGGCCGATTTTGGCCTCAAGCGACGATTTTATGGACTTCATGTTACGCGCCCGCCGGTTTCGGACAGGCTGCATGGGCAGATTTAGGCATATGCTTAGCTGTGGGTATAGTGCAATCGGCCCGCGATGTTCTCAAAAGAAATCGTGGGGTAGGCCCATGGACTGCCGCGTCCCGAGCCGCTCCGAGCGCTCGGCCCACCTGAAAGTCCCCTCCGCCGGTTCCTTCACAACTCCCACGGCCCCCAAGCCACTGTAGAAAACTCAAAACCGGCCGATTAGTAAGCTGACGGCTTTCCGGCTCGATGGGTCAGCGGCCAACGTTCCAATAGCAGGACTGACGGCCGACGATGGCCTCACCGTCCAGGGAGTCAAAAACGGCAATGAAAATCAGTATCCTGTTCATTGAAGACAGCCGGGCGGACGTCATACTCTGCCTTGCGGAACTACGGAAGGCGGGTTTCGAAGTTCGTTCCCAAACGGTTGAAAATGAGTGGGATTTCCTCGAGCAGCTCCGCACCGGGACCTACGATATCATCATTTCCGATTACAAACTGCCGAACTGGAATGGCGGCAGAGCCATTGAGCAGCTGCACAAACAGGGCTATGATATTCCGTTCATTCTCTTAACCGGCTCGCTCGGGGAAGAGAGGGCCGTGGCATGCATAAAGATGGGGATGGCCGATTATGTTCTCAAAGATCGCATGGCTCTCCTTCCGGCCGCTGTAGTGAAGGCGCTCGAAGTCCAAAGGCTGCGCGAAGATCGCAAGCGCGCCGAGGCCCGGCTTGAGGCGGCCAAACAAACGGCGGAAACGGCCAATCGCGCCAAGAGCGATTTCCTCGCGTCCATGAGCCACGAGATCAGGACGCCTATGAACGCCATCATCGGCATGGCCGACCTGCTGGCCGAGACGCCCCTCAACCCGCAGCAATTACAATATGTGAATGTATTCCAGAGGGCCGGCGAAGATCTGCTGAAACTGATCAACGATCTGCTGGACCTCGCCAAAATCGAATCCGGGAAGCTCGATTTCGAAACCGTGAGCTTCGACCTGGACGACGTTGTCGTCAAAACCATCGATTTGCTGTCCGGCCGCGCCCGCGCCAAGAAGCTCGACCTGTCGTTTGCCATTGAGCCCGGCACGCCCACTCGCCTCATCGGGGACCCGAATCAACTCCGCTCCGTTCTGACCAATCTAATCGGCAACGCGATCAAGTTCACCAGCGCCGGCGCCGTTAGTTTGACGGTAGGGCTCGCTGCGCCCTCGTCCGGGAAGCCTTGCGTGATTCAATTTGAGGTTGCCGACACCGGGATCGGGATCAGCGCCGACAAGCTGCCGTTTGTTTTTGACAGCTTCACACAAGCGGATTCTTCCATCACCAGGAACTATGGCGGCACCGGGCTGGGCCTGGCAATCTGCCGTGCGTTGGTTGACAAGATGCAGGGCGCGTTGACGGTTGAGAGCACGTCCGGCAGCGGCAGCACATTCCGCTTCACGGCGGCGTATGCCTTGCAAGCCGGTCGGGCTGAAGCGCCGTCCGCGCTTACCAACGCCGATCCGCAGGGCGGGCGAGTCTTGCTGGTGGGCGAAAATGTGATCGACCGCCTCCTGGTTCGCGAACCGTTAGAGGGCTGGGGCATCTCTGTCGTGGAAGCCGGCGGCGCGGAAGCGGCGCTGTCTCAGTTGCTTGAAGCGCAAAGAACATCGGTTCCCTTCCAATTGCTCCTCGTCGATCACCAGGCGCCCGGCATGGACGGATGGGCCTTCGCCGCCCGGATCAAATCCATGCCCGCTTTCGCCGGTCTCCCGATCGTGATGCTCACCTACGAGGAGCGTACCGCCGCGGCCCACCGTTCTCGCGGCTTGGGCCTTACGAACTACATCCTGAAGCCGGTTCGCCGCGGCCAGTTGTTCGAAGTAGTTGCGGATGTCCTTGGGCCGGTGCGGAGCCTAGCCGGCCGCGGCGCCGCCGGGAGTGGCGGACCTTATCGGATCCTGCTGTGCGAAGACTCGCAGGATAATGCGTTCCTGATGCGCGCTTACCTGAAGGACGCGCCTTATCTGATCGAACACGCGTGGGACGGCCAAGCCGGCGTGAACCTGTTCCGGACGGAGCGCTTCGACGTAGTGCTCATGGACCTTCAAATGCCCGTTCTCGACGGCCACGCCGCCACGCTGCAGATGCGGAAGTGGGAGGCCGCCTGCTCACAAAAAGCGACTCCGATTCTCGCTCTTACCGCCCATGCCTTCAAGGATGCCGAGGACCTGTGCAGAGCGTTGGGCTTTACTGCGTTTCTGACTAAGCCAATCCGCAAAGCCAAGCTCCTGGCAGCCTTGGCCGAACATTGTGCCCCTACCCAATGTGAGGAGCCGGATTCCGATCTGCCGCCCGAAGTTCTGGCCCTGGTTCCGCAGTATTTGGAGGGCCGGATTCAGGACCTGCAGCGCCTTAGCGACGCTTTGACGGCAAAGGATTACCAGACTATTGGAGTGATTGGTCACAAAATGAAAGGCACCGGCGCCAGTTTCGGATTTCCGGAAATCGGCATGGCCGGATCACGGATCGAATCGGCCGCCAAGGAAGGCAACGACGACAGCATTCGACTCTCCATCGGCGACATACAAAAGGCCATTCAGAAAAGGTAGTGGGGCAGCCAATACTGGCTGCAGCCGGCTTTCAGCCGGCTCATGCGTGGGGGGCCTGGCCGACCCTGACAGCCCATGACGGAATCAGCTCGGGAGAGGCGTGAGGTTGTTCTTATTCACTTTGTGACGAAATACCGATAACCGTCCCACTCCGGCGCCGCACTCTGGTCCGGACAAGCCCGGAGGAGCGTCGCACCGGCATTCGCCAAGTCATCCTCGACGGTCTCGCGCGGTACGCCGTACATCTCGAGCACGAACGGATCGCGGCGAATCCGCCTCCTCAAAAAGAGGTTGAGCCAATATCCAAAACGGCTCAGACGCGATCGGGAACGCAATTTGGAAGGCGCCTGGAAAACCGCAATTCCTCCGGGCCGGAGCACGCGGACGAACTCGGCGATGTACGACCGCGCGTATTTTTCCGGGATGTGCTGCAACACGATATTGGAGTAAATCAGGTCGAAACTTTCGGGGCGTAACAAGCTCAGGTCACTGCGATCGTTCAACAGAAACTGGCATCGGCCGTTGGCGAGATTAAGCCTTCGCGCCGCTTCCAGCATAGAAGGTGCGATATCGATGCCGGTCACGGCGTCGAACCACTCTGTCAACGCGACGGTCAACCGTCCGACGCCACAGCCAAAATCGAGCGCCGCAGACCGGGACTTAGGATGGCCCATCCCTTCGAGCATTCGCATTAAGTCCCTGACTTCATCCCTCCCAGTGGCAAAGAACTCGTCCGCACTCCAACCGCCATGGCGCTTTCGCGGGTCGCTGAGGATAGCCCAAAACGGATCGACTTGGCCGAGATGATTCCACTGCCACTGTTGTGCCCGCAATTTCACTATGACCAATTCTATCTCCGCGCCTCGTCCGCCTGCCCGCGCGATTCGTTCACCATGAATGCACCCGGTTCCCAGATTTGGCGGAATCGGGAGCGGCTGAGCCCACCTCCCGGCTGGGGGACTGCGCTTACCGGGGGACTTAGCGGGGGATCGCAGCCCCGCGCCGGTTGACTGCAACGTAAGAGCGTCACTAACCGTCTGATATGCTGAACCATAGCCAGCCACCATGCGCGCGCGAGTGCTGTTTTTCGGCCTGTTGAAAGAGATTGTGGGACGCGCGGCGGAAGACGCCGAGTTCCCCCCAGGGGCCGATTTGCGCGCCGTTTTCGAATGTTACGCGGCGCGGTTTCCCAAAATGCAGCAGATGGCGGCCAGCATTGTGGTAGCGCGGAACCACGAGTTTGCCGCGCTTTCAACGGCGTTGACGGACGGCGATGAAGTCGCCTTTCTGCCGCCGGTAAGCGGAGGCGCGGATGCAGCCCTCGAAGCGTACGCGCCCCTCGAAATCGAGGATGGCGGCCACTATTTTGCGCTCACGCTCGAGGCGATCGATGTCCGTTCGCTGGTGGCGCGGGTGCAGACCGGGGCTGAAGGCGCGGTGGTGACGTTTGAGGGCACGGTTCGGAACAACACCAAGGGCCGGCCGACGCTGTGCCTGGATTACGACTGTTACGAACCGATGGCCTTGAAGACGATGGCGCAGATCGGGCGCGAAATAGCCGCCACGTACGCCGTGACTCGCGTGGCGTTGGTACACCGGCTGGGGCGGATGCTGGTGGGCGAAGTGAGCGTGGCGGTGATTGTGGCCGCGCCGCATCGAAAGCCGGCGTTCGACGCAGCGCTCGAAGGCATCAACCGGCTCAAGAAGCTGGTTCCCATCTGGAAGAAGGAACACTTCGTGGATGGCGAGGTGTGGGTGGAAGGAGAGTGGGACCGCAATGTACCGGTGGCCGGTTAAGCTCGCGTGTCTCGCGGCCGCCGCGTTTTCGGCCGCGGTCGCAGTGGCCCAGTTCAAGGTGGATGTGCGCCTGGTACATATCGTGGCCACCGTGAAGGACCGCACAGGGAAACTGCAGGGCGGTTTGCAGAAGGAAGATTTCCTGGTCTCGGACAATGGCGTGCCGCAGGAGATCAAACTGTTCGAGCGGCAGACCGATCAACCGCTTTCGGTCGCGTTGATGATCGATACCAGCGGGTCCACCGCCAAGGATTTGAAATTCG
>Ga0116129_1000136_pt1 | contig 53490 bp, 47 predicted proteins | sample June2015DPH_17_2_FD_89732 | JGI IMG/M metagenome (GOLD analysis project Ga0116129, IMG submission 89732) | Peatland microbial communities from SPRUCE experiment site at the Marcell Experimental Forest, Minnesota, USA - June2015DPH_17_10 | ecosystem: Environmental > Terrestrial > Soil > Wetlands... | reverse complement strand
TCGAAGCGCGTTCACACGAGTGTGAACGCTGCACGCATGAGTGTTGCTCTGCCCCGCGGCGGGGCAAGGCAAGGTATGAAAGCACACGCTTCGCTTGGTGTTTTCGAGGGTGCGTGCGCCACGATTGGATTGTCAAACTTCGGCGGGTACTTCGACTGGGGTGGCTACGGTTTGGACGGCTTGCTCCAGACTGGTCGCCAGGTACTCCGGACGAGGCGTCGGGAAGCGCTCCAGGGCCACTTTGGCATCGCCGGCGAATCCCCAGACTCCCACGATGATTTTGGTCAGCGGGAAGCGGGCCCGCAGTTGGCGGCTCAGATTCTTGGCGTGCGAAAAGGCGAATGGCGGCAGCGATGAGATGCAGATGACGTCGTCCGCGGAGGGATCCAAGACCTGCATCAGGTGAAGCATGTCCGGGTCAACCGGAAACGAAAGGGCCGCACAGCCGCCCAGTTCGAGCAACTGGGAAAGCATGGAGGCGCTGATCTCATCGGCCTCATCGTTGGCCGGGATACAAATGACGCGGCCGGCCGGCCATTCGGGCTTCGGGGGAGCGGCGGTTTCGGCAGCGGCTTCCATGTTCGGCGGCGCGGACTTCAAAGCATCGTCGGGCAGCTCGGCTAACATCTCTTTCATGCTGAGGAAGAAGAATTCTTCCCGGACCGCGTCCAGTGCGCCCTTATGCCGGTCGTGCTCCGCCATGGTGAGCGCCGGGATCAGAACCGAATCGTAGAGCTGGGTTAAGGTGTGTTCCTTGAGATATCGATCCGCCACAACCCTGGCTTCCTGTTCGTCCATGTCCAACAAACGCTGATAGATAATGGCTTCAGCTTCAAGTGGCGCTTCATCTCCCAGCAGGACGTGCAGGAACGAGAACCGCGGCACGTAGCGGCCCAGCACCAGGACGCAAACCGTCAGCGGCGTGGATAGGATCAGGCCGGCCGGGCCCCAGAGCGCAGCCCAAAACACGGTGGCGAGAAGCAGCGCCAGCGAAGAAACTCCGGTGTGGACGCCGTAGAGCCAGGGTTCCACAAAGTTGCCGGTGATCACCTCAATGATGGCGAACAGCAGGAACACCTCTAACGGAGGCGCCCAGCCATTGAACACCGCCAGGGAAAGCGCCAAAGGCAAAGCGGCGGCGACCAGCGAGCCGATATAGGGCACTATCCGTAGGATGGCGGCAACCGCGCCCCACAAGGCCGCGTAGGGGAGGCCGATCAGATACAAGCCGGTTCCGAAGAGGGCGCCGAAGCAGGCGTTCACCAGAAGTTGGAGCATGAGGTATCGGCTCACCCTCTGCGTGGCATCGTTGAGGGCCTGCGTCATGAGGTTGAGTTGCTGCAATCCGACCAGACGGAACAGCCGGTTCCGCAGGTCGTTGTGTTCGATCAACAGGTACAGGCTGAAGATCAGTACCATTCCGAACACGGCAAGGGGCCCGAGGAAAGGCTTGGCGAGATTGGCGACGTACTCCAATTCATTGCCGGGCTGGTCCACAATCTGGACGGCGAGCGGATGGCTGATTGGACTCGGAGCGGCGCGCCGGCCCTTGGCGGCGGACTGGGCATCGGCGGGCGGAACCGGCTGGGGGGCGCTGGCGATCTGCTTGCTCAGCTCTTGCACGCTGGCGGCGGCCCGTCCAAATGCACTCTTGCCAGGGGCGTTCAGCGCCTGGATTTTCAGGTCGATATTCTCCTTGTATCCAGGGAGGTCGATGGCCACCTGAACCAGGTCGTTGAAGATCACCCACCCGATTCCACCCGCGGACGCGGTGGCGACCACCACCACCAGAAGCGCCGAGGGCACGCGGCCGAGGCGCATTTTTTGCAGCCAGGCCACGAAGGGCGCGAGAATCATGGAAAGGGTGATGGCGAAGGCAAGCGGGATGAGAAGCTCGCGAGCCAGGTAGAGGGCGGCTACCACGGCAAACAGAATGGCGATGTTTCTAATTCCAGAGGAATTGGGCGCCGTCTGATGTTTGGTCATAAGCTGGTGAGCCGGAATACTGAGCCGGGGCGGGGGCCTACGCCGTTTCGAATCAGCGCTGTTTGGTCCCGCTGTGAGTTAAGCACGTAAGCGGCCTTTCTGCGTTGGCGTACAGCGTGGGAGTTCAGCTTGGGGGCGCAGCTTGAGTGCATGGCGTGCGCGCCCAACCGTCGATGGCGGATTGTGGCGCCGGAGGAGCGCGTGGAAGAGTCCATTATGCGGTTTGCGGCGGCTTTGGGTCCAAATCAGCGCTGGATGGGCTGGTTTCCGTGGGGGTTGCGCTGGGTTCGGGCTGGGCATAAGGCGCGGCGGGAGCCGGGGTTTTCGGATTTTGACGGAACGAACCCAAATTCGCGGAAGTGGATTTCGATTGTTTGGGTTGCAGGGGTGGGGCAGGCGTGGGTGCGGCTTCGGGTTGCGGGGGCTGCGGCAGAGCATCGGGGTTGGCAGGCGGAAGCGCCTGCCCCACTCTCGTAGGAATTGACGATCCGCTGGAGGCGCTCGAAGGTGTAGGAATCAGTGGCGAAAGCGTCGCCGGATGTGCAGGTAAGAGTGACTTCGATATTTTTTACGACGAAGGCGTGGTAGGCGTGGTACCAGAGGTTGGCTTCGACGCGTCGCGTGCGGCGGAGGCGCCATTCGTTGTGGACGAGCGTGTCGACCAGGAAGCGCTGATCGGCATCGGCGGGGCGGTGGTGTTCGTGGTATTCGGCGGCGAGCTCGGCGAGGTCTTCGGCTTTTTCGTCGAACGTGATCTGGTGGACGGCGTAGATGCCGTGCTTGAGAGCGTTGAAACGGGAGGTGGCCTTGCCGGCGGTGGTGCGGGGTCCGGAGGAATTTTGCGCATTCGCGCGGTTAGCCGCGGATTGTTTAGGAGTTGCCATAAGAGCCTCGATTTGAGGCTAGCAGGCGAATTTGGGGCCGGAGGGAGGGGGCTTAGGCTAAGTGCATCAAGAATGGGCAAAAAGGGGCGAAAAATAAAGGTGGAAGTGCTGTGAACGGGGTTTTGGGGGGCTATGGAATTGGGGCGAAAAGATTGGTTGGCCGCCGATGAACGCCGATGAACGCAGATAGAAGTGCGTGTTCATCGGATCTTGAGTAGTTCGTTTTTCGACCGTCGGCCGTCGGCCGTCGGCCGCCCCGAGCAGTTCAACTCAGCGCCCCAACCGCATTTCATCCGCGGCGGCCGCGCGCCCGATGAAGCGCGATAATTGCTATGTATGGGGCTGCACGGAAACAGCGCGATACGCGCTTTGATCGGCGATCCAGAGTTGCAGAAGCGGCTGGCGAAGTATGTGGTCCTGCAGTGCTTCCGCAACTCTTTCCTGGAGGACCTGCATAGCGGGATCACACCGTCATCGGCGCAGGGCGACTACCGCGATGTATTCGTCACCACGCCATACGGCGAGATTCCCTGGGCCAAGCTGTCGAGACTGAGCGATGAAGAAATGAAGAGCCTGATGATTGACGTCGTAAACCGGACGTACCGGCTGCTTCACGAACTGCTCGATGAGAATACCGGCGCCGCAATTCTGTTGCGCCTCGCCATGCGCGATCCACTGCCCAACTGGAACACACCCACGCTAACGTCCGACTTCGATTGAAGTCCGGTGGCGTCGTTTGATGGACGGAATAGGTGCGCGATGCCGCTCGTCCCTTTCGACCCTCTGCACGGATGCGTTAACGGGTTCCCAATCAAGGTCAACGTTCGATGAGCTCGACCCGGGGAAAATGAATCTTCAGCTTATAGCAGATGAAGAGAACCAGGATCGCGCCCAGTGTGGAAAAAATGAGGCCGGCGGGATGATATCGTTCGTTTGCCGGGCGCGAAAACATGTGGGTAACGCCGCCGCCGACGATCGATCCGACGATGCCGAGCACGATCGTCCAGAAGATCGTTATATGCACGTGCATCGCCGATTTCGCAATAACGCCCGCGATTAGCCCAATAAAAATGTACCAGATTAAATGAAACATACTTTTCCTCCAGCATTTGCCTTCAGAACGTCGTCGAGTTATAACCCGGGGTTAGCAATTAAGCAGACTTTCCTGTGGCATTGATCGGGCCATCCAAATTGAAGCTCAAAAACTGACCATAGTCAAGGGTGCGGCGCAAGATGTCAGCGCAAGGTGTGCAGTGAAAGGGCGGGTGGGCGTTATCCTTCGGCGGTCCATCTTTGCGGATGTTGCTGGGATCTGGCCAATGCGTCGATTCCCAGATCGCCGTTTGGGGCCAACTTCCGGATTCCGATCCGTCAACTGTCGCACCAGCCTACCAAAAGCGAAACTATTATCGCGATTTCAGGCGCTTACCGGCAACGGCCCTCATCGGAGCATCCAGGACTTAGCTGCTCCTGATCCAAAGAAGAGAAGTGCGAATCGCTAAGCAGATCGCTATTCTGCGCTGCATTGCTTCACTGCCGCTCGGCAGTCGTTTCCCAGGTAATGGTGGCGCCGTTCGGGCCGACCAACTCCCAGTGCGACGTCGAAATCCGTCCGTCCGCGGAGTACGTGACGTGAGTGGTAACCGCATGGGCCCCGCCCTTCATCCCCTTTGCCTCAAAGGAGCCATCCTCCAGGGCCTTGAAACTCAGGGAATCGACTAAATGACTCCCCGTGACCGGGGACCAGGGGCCGTCCAGTTGAAGCACGGCGCTAACGTTGGTTGTCCGTCCATCTGACCAAGCCGAATCCGCGGTGTAGTGAATGCCGTCCTCTTCCTGAGCAAATGTTGTGAGTCCCGATGTTGGGTAAGGCAGGTCTGGCCGCGAGGATTCAGAGGTCGCGAGTTTCCACGTGCCCAAAAAAGGGAGTGGGGCTTTGGATGGCGTCATTTGATTTGCTCCTTGCCGAGCGCCGACAGTGTATCACGCCGCGACAGAGTTGTGAAATTAGAGGTGGAATCGATTTGAAACGATCCAGAGAACGCTCGCCGCCAAGCGCTTTCCGGGCGGATCACGGCGCATCCGGACAGAACCCATCATCGAACGATCCGCCAAGAAGTAGTGGCAGGGTCCCCGACCATCCGAACGCTCCGGGAAGTTTATGACTTCAACGAATAGGGCGTTTCTGCTGAACTTGACCCGGATCCGGGCGGGCTGCGCAATGGGTGAGCCCCGGAGCATCGACGAGGCTCCGGACTTCAGAAAGTCGGCTGTGCAGATGCGTGCGACTGCTCGGATAAGCTGCTGTCCCTCTGCTGGCTTGCGGGAGACAGGAACCAAAGCACGGCGGCGACCAGAAGCAGCGCGGGTACATCGCCGGTGAGGTGCCCGAGTTCGTGTCCGTCGTAGATGGCCTGCGCCGCCATGATGCCGGCATGGACCAGGCTTGACCATATCGTGAAAGAAATCAAGCTGCGGTTGCGGTAAGGATCACGCGCCGCGGCGACGAGAAAAATGCCTAGCACGGCATAGACGCCACAAATCATTTGCAAATAGTATTGGCCGTGGCCACCGTGCCACACCCAACCGGAGGGCCACAGCAGACCTACCGGGTAGATCAGGCAGAAGATGACGCCGAAGGCAGTCAAGGCGAATCGAAGCAGCTTATCTTTTTGCGTTGAGGTCATGTCAAAACTCCAGGAAGTTTGTCGTGGGCGCCATTTAGAGCCGCCATCGAGAAGTATTCACCCGTTTAGTCACCCGCTGCTGGGGCGGCGGTGGGAGAACACCTGGGGATTGCCTGGGGACTGGCCCTACAGACCGCTCCGGCCTCGGTCTACCATAGGTAATATTCGTGCCCGGCATCTTGCAGGGCGATGCTATCGGCGGACGGGACTGGAATGCGGTATCAGTTCAGCGATTTTGAACTCGCGACTGAAAGATATGAGCTGAGAAGAAACGGGATCGCGCTGCACGTCGAGCCGCTGGTCTTCGATCTCATCCTGCTACTGTTGCGCAGTCCCGGCCGCGTGGTGAGCCGTGAAGAAATGGTGGAGAGGATCTGGCAAGGCCGGCTGGTTTCTGAGAGTACCATCGATGGCTGCGTTAAATCGGCGCGGCGAATCCTGGGAGATAGCGGTGATAACCAGAGCTACATCCGGACGGTGAGGGGACGAGGATTCGAATTTGCGGCGCCGGTTAAGGCGCTCGACGAGTCCAGCGTCAATTCTTCGCGGGACCACACACAAGAGCACCCAGGAGAAGGAGCTGCCCCGAAGGAGGCTTCGCCGACAGGCCATCCACTCGCCGCCAATGTTTCCCCGTCTGGAACGGCGCCACGGCCGGTGCTGGCGGTTTTCCCTTTTGCAAATCAGAGCGCGGAGGCGGACGACTACTTTGCCGACGGGTTAACGGAAGACATTGTCACCAACCTGTCGCGATTCCGCGACCTGCGTGTGATCGCCGCGGGGTCCACGCTGAAGTTTAAAGGCCGCCCGATCGACGTGCCCGAATTCTGCCGGCAGATGCGTGCCGCCTACGTGGTTCAAGGCAGCGTGCGCCGCGCCGCTGGCCGGATCCGTATTACGGTTCAGCTCATAGATGGAGTCAGCTGCGTACAGTTGTGGGGCGAGCGCTACGACCGGGACATGGGCGACATCTTCGACTTGCAAGACGAGCTGACGCGAAGGATTGCGGCCACGCTCGGCGTGAAAATGCAGGACGTCTCTCTCGAACGGGCGATGGCCAAAGGACCGCTGGAACTCGATTCCTACGACTGCGTTTTGCGTGCGCGCAGGTATACTTCGGCTTTGAGCGCGGAGATGCATGCCGAGGCCCGAGATCTTCTAGAAAGGGCGGTAGAGCTCGATCCGCTTTCGTCCGACGCGCATGCGCTACTCGCCAACGTTTATCTCGCCGAGCATCGTTTTGAGATGAACCCGCGGCCGGACCCCATCGGCCGCGCACTGACGCATGCGGTGTGCGCTACACAACTGGACCCGCGGAACGCGTACGCACGATGTTGGCTGGCGATCGTACATTTCTTCCGCGGTGAGAATGAGAAGTTCGAGACGGAGTCGCAGCTGGCTTTGAGGCTAAACCCTAATGACCCCGAGACGCTCGCCGACATCGGCCATTATTTGGCGTTCATGGGTGAATTCGAACGGGGCGTCGAACTCTCGCGGCGCGCTCAGGAACTCAATCCCTTGCATCCCGGCTGGTACTACTTCAGCTTTGCCCGGCTGGACTACAACCGAAAAGCGTACGACGGTACGATCAGGTGTGTTGAGAGGATCGGATTACCCCACTTCTACTGGACGCATTTACTCGACGCAGCTGCCAAAGGTCAATTAGGCCGACCAGATGCCGGCAAGGCATTGTCGAAGGTACTTGAGATCAAACCGGGCTTTTCAGCACACCTCGAATTGCGAAAATGGAACGCATCCCCGGCCGATCTCGATCACATCATGGAGGGCTTGCGGAGGGCCGGATGGAACGGCTGACGGCCTTGGTTCGCCGGATTTACTCCCCTGAAGCTGGCCGCGCCTATTGGACAGGAGCGCCAAGCTGACGGCCGGGAAAATCACTTACCGCGCGTCCAGGTCCAGGAGCGCCGTCATAGGTGTTTGGCATTCACATTCGCTTGAGTTCGGGCCCACGCGGTCCGGTTAGCGTGAAGTCCCTAAAGGGTAATCGTAGTGAACATCGGGGGCTAGGCCCACTGCGGACTTGTCAAGCTTCGCCGTCAAGTAGTACCGGATGGAAGCGCTACATCTCGCGGCTGAAAGACTTCCGGATGGGCGATGCGGCAGCTGTACGCCTCCGATTCGAAGCGCGTTCCCACGAATGGGAACGCTGCACGCAATGAGTGCGTGCGCCACGATTTGGTCCGTGCGTATATCACGATTTGGTCCGTCTGTATAATGGTAAATGTACGTTTAACGAAGGCGCGCCGGATCGCTCAAGGTCGGGCGCTCGAGAAGCAAGGAGAGAAATGACGATGAAGTTGGCGAACGCGCCATTGCTTTTCACCCTGGCGTCGGCGGCGGCCTGGGCCCAGGTGAATATAGGCGAACAGAAGCCCGAAGCCAGCCTGCCCTTTGCCATGACTACGGTGACCACGTTCAACCTGCCCTGGCGGCTGGCCTTCCTGCCCGATGGGCGCATGTTAATCCCCGAAAAGGTCGGTCCCGTTTGGCTGGTGACCCAGCAGGGCGAAAAGATCCAGGTGGGAAATACGCCCAAAGTCTATTACTCGGGCCAGAGCGGCATGCACGGCGTCTTCCTCTCGCCCCATTACGCCTCCGACCACAGTATCTATCTCACTTATGCCGAGCCGGGTGACTACGGCGGCGGCTTGGCGCTCGCGCGCGCCAGGCTGAACGTCACTGCCACTTCGGCGACACTCGAAAAATTCGAAGTGCTGTGGCGCCAGCTGCCCACGGGCAAGGGCGGCCAGGAAGGCGCGCAGGTGGCCTTCTCGCCCGACGGCCAGTATCTGTTTCTCACGGTTGGCGACCGCCAGCGCATGACTCCCGCTCAGGATCCCGACGAGCCCGTAGGCAAGATCCTGCGCCTGACGCTGGACGGCAAACCCGCGCCCGGCAATCCTAACTTCGGCAAAACCGGCGCTGCCTCGATTCCTCTAATCGATCCGCCGCGCGACACCGAAGCCGCCAAGACCGCGAAGGTGGTGAGCACTTATACCTTTCCCGGCCCCAATTTGACGCCGGCCGAAACCTGGGCCAGCGGCGTGCGCACGCCCTATGGCCTGGCGTTTTCGCCCACCGGCGAATTGTGGGAGGTGGAGCATGGCCCGCGCGGCGGCGACGAGCTGAACCTGATCGAGAAGGGCAAGAATTATGGCTGGCCGCTGGTCTCCTACGGCGAGAACTATAACGGCGTGCCGATTCCCAAGCCCGACACGCGGCCCGACCTGGCGAAGCCGGTGCTCTATTGGGTACCGGTGATCGCGCCGGGTAATCTGATGTTCTACACCGGCACGAAGACCTTCCCGCAATGGAACGGCAGCGGCTTTGTCAGCGGCCTGGCAACCAAGGCGCTGGTCCGCATCATTTTTGACGGCCATGGCGGCGCCAAGACCGCCGAGCGATGGGATGTGGGCAAGCGCATCCGCGATGTGGAAGAAGGGCCGGATGGCTCGCTGTGGATGCTGGAAGACGCCAATCCAGGCGCGCTGATCCACGTGACACCCAAGGTGACCACTTCGCGTTAGGTGAACCCAGGCGTCGGCCGCTGGCCGAATCTCCGCCAGCGCCGTTTCTCCCGGATAGTCTTAGGCCGTCTATCGGAACTGGGAATTTGGCGCCGACTCCGGAGGCGGATGGCGCCATCGCAACGCACGCGAGGGCGACAACTGGCGGCGGTGTAGCGGCTCCAGCGACGACCAGCTCATTCGATAGTTCAAGTGATGCTCTAAGTTATGGAGGCTTGGCGCCTCAGATAGAGGCATCTCAACGCGCACGAGGGGCAACAACTGGTGGTGGCGTACCGAGTTCCAGGTGACGAGTAAGCCCATTTGATAGTTAAAGTGATACTTTCATTTATGGATGCTTGGTTATTGGCCAGCCAATAGAAACTCTCTCCGGTGTGTGGTCAGGGGTTCCTTCGAAATTCATTGCCGCTGGTAGAGACGACGCTTGGCGAGCTTCGCTCCGGCTGCTCATTGGGCGCCTCGTCGCGGGGCCGCGACATTGTGGCGCCGGACGGGCGCGTGCGACCTCCAAGCTCATTCGATAATTCAAGCGATGCTTTAAGCCATGAGGGAGGGCTTGGTTCCTGGCGACCAACAGAAACGCTCTGCGGATTTGTGGTCATCGATTCCTTCGAAACTCGTTGCCGCCGGTAGAGACGACGCTTGGCAAGCTCCCGCTCCGGCTGGATCTTGCTTCGAAACCATTAATACTGCGCGGGCGCATACTGCCGGAGGTCCGCGATTGGTAGTGGACGGGATCGGGACAGCTTTGTTCACGCGATGGCGATTAGCGAAGCCGGAGGTTCGAAAGTATCCGAAGGGCGCTGCCGCTCGCGCTGCCGAAAGCGCGGGAAAATGCTTAAAATAGGACCATGCCCTTACCTCGCCTGCTTGTGGTCCGCCAGAAGTTTCCCGATCGTCGAATTCCCGATGTCGCAGCCGAAGTGCGCAGCCAGCTTGGCGCCTCCAACTTCGCGGCGCGGCTGAAGCCGGGCGCGCGCGTCGCCATCGGCGTCGGCAGCCGCGGCATCCACAATATCGCATCCATCGTCCGCAGCGCGGTCCGCTATTGGAAAGACGCCGGGATGCAGCCGTTCCTGTTTCCCGCGATGGGCAGCCACGGCGCTGCGTCCGCCGCCGGGCAGGCTAACGTTCTGGCGCACTACGGCATCACCGAAGCATCCATGGGCTGCCCGATGATCAGCCAGCTCGAAGTGGTTTCGCTTGGCAAGACCGCCGACGGCATCGAAGCCTTCATGGATCGCGAGGCTTATAATTCCGATGGCGTGATGTTGATCGGCCGCGTGAAATGGCATACCGATTACGCCGGCAAGATCGAAAGCGGCTTGTTCAAAATGATGGCGATCGGCTTGGGCAAGTTCGCCGGCGCGCAACGTTACCATTCGTATGCATACCGGCTGGGCCTCGAGCACGTGGTGGTTACGGTGGGGCGGCAGGTGTTGCAATCGGGCAAGATTCTGGGCGGCCTGGCGATTCTGGAAGACGCGCACCACAACACGGGCAAGATCGACGCGGTTCCTTTGGAAGCTATGGAACAGCGCGAGATGGAGAATCTGGCGCTGGTGAAATCGTGGATGGCGAAAATTCCGGCGGATCTCGACATCCTGATTCTGGACGAAATCGGCAAGAACATCAGCGGCGCGGGAATGGACAGCAAGGTGGTGAACCGGGGCGTCAACGGCGAGTACAATCCGTGGCCCAACACGCCGCGCATTGAGCGCATTTTCGTCCGCGACCTCAGCGAGCTCACCTACAATAGCGCGGTCGGCCTGGGCATGGCCGATGTGGTGACCAACCGCCTGGTGGAGCGCATCGACTGGGCGCCCACCACGATCAACTCGCTCACCGCAAATACGCCGGCGGCCATCCGCACGCCGGTCCACTTCGCCACCGATCGCGAGTGCCTGGAGCGCTTCGCGCCGACCGTGGGGAAGCTCGATTTGAGCCAGGTGACGTACGGGTGGATCCGCAACAGCATGGAGCTGGACCGCATCGGACTGAGTGAGAATCTTCGCGGCGAGGTAGAGCGCAATCCGAACCTGGAAATCGAGGCGTCTATCGATTTCGAATTCGACGGGCACAATAATTTGATCAGCCCGTTCGCTCCGATAGAAGAGACCGCCGGCGTCCACTAAGCAGAACAGGCGTGCTGGCTTGGACCGGCGGGCGGTGTCATCGATCCGGACCCGAAACGCGGGTTTTCGTGTGATAAAGTTTTGCTCATACCGTTGAGGAGTCAAGCTATGAAACAAACTTCTGGCACGGTAGCCGGGCTCACAATCGCGATCGCTTTCCTGGCGTCGGCAACCCTGGTTTACGGTGGCAAGTACAATTCGACAATCAATATAGGGATGCAGGCGCCGGTCTTCACTAATCTGCCAGCCACAGATGGCAAGAGCTATTCTATGTCCGACTTCAAGGAAGATGTGCTGGTGATTGTCTTCCTGGCAAACCACTGCCCGTGGGTGAAGGGCGGAGAGCCGGACATGATTAAGACAGTGGGAGAGTACAAAAGCAAGAGCGTGCGGTTCGTCGGAATTGCTATCAATCTGCGGCAGGAAGATACGCTGCCGGCCATGAAGGCGCGCGTGCAGCAGGCGGGGTACAACTTCCTGTACCTGTTCGATGGCTCCCAGGAGATTGGCCGCAAGTATGGCGCTACGCACACGCCTGAATATTTTGTCCTCGACAAGAACCGGCGAGTGGTTTATACGGGCCTGCTGACCAATTCCCCGGCTTTGATGGAAGGCAGAGCGCCGCGCTACACGAATGGACCGCCGGCCCAATTCTACGTGCGCGACGGAATCGAGGCGGCGGCCGCCGGCAAGTTGCCTGCGGTTACGGAGACACGCCCGCAGGGCTGCACTCTCGAGTACGCGAGCAGATAATTCGACATGTGGAGCGGGAGCCGTACAGGCGCTTCCATCCGGCGCTCGAAACTATGCTCGATCTTGGCCCCGTGCTCGATCCTGGCCGCGGTACTTTGCTTGTTATCGTGCGGGTCGAAGCCGGGGCCCGGGGCGATAGATCTGCGGCCCGTCACATTCGAGCCCGTCACATACGATCAGTGGCAGCGCGAGCTGGCTTCGCTCAAGGGCAACATTGTGGTGGTGGATCTTTGGGCAACATGGTGCGTGCCATGCATCGAGCGGTTCCCCCACATGGTGCAACTGTATAACCGGTACAAGAACGGCGGAGTGACATTCGTATCCATGAGCGTGGACGACCGCGAGGACAAGCAGGCGCTGGAGACGGCGCGGCAGTTCCTGCGCAGGCAGAACGCTACTTTCCGTAACTACCTGATGAACGAGAATATTTCGCAGTCGTTCGAGAAGCTCGACATTGAAGGCGTTCCCGATGTGTGGGTATACGATCAGACCGGCCGCCGCCGCTACGCGCTGAACGGCAACGACCCCAATCGGCAGTTCACGGAGAAAGACGTGGATGATGCCGTGGCCACGCTGGTCGCGGAGCGGTAGCTGTACAATTGGACGGACATGAGCTCCAGTCACCACGCCAATCTGCACGAGCACAATCTACATAAGCACCATCAGCAGGCTCCGCGTTGGACGCGCCGCGCGCTGTTTTCCACGCTTATCCCAGGCGCTATTCTCGCGCCTCATGCCTTCCCGCAAGACACCGCCGACATGGCCGAGCGCTTCCGGCAGATGTCGGCCGATTACGAGCGCAAGGGTCTGGCCGAGCCATTCAAGGGTATAACCGCCAACGGGACCGTCGAGACCGATCTCTTCGGCGTGCATTCTACCGGTGTTTCGACCGCGCCGGTGCGCGTCGCGGCCGAACGCTTCCTCGGGAGCCTCACCAGGCAGCAACGCGACCGGACCATGTTCGCGGTGGACGACCCGGAGTGGCGCAAGTGGATGAATCAGCACTTCTATGTGCGCCAGGGCGTCAGCTTCAAGGAAATGACGGACGCGCAACGCGGCGCGGCGTTTGGTCTGCTGGAGGCATCGCTGAGCGCGCGCGGATTGAGGCTGACCCGCGACATCATGCGGCTCAACGAGACGCTCGCCGAGCTGACCAACGACCACGAGTTTCTGGGCGAATGGCTTTACTTCATCACCGTGATGGGCAAGCCCTCGGCAAGCGAGCCGTGGGGCTTCCAACTGGACGGGCACCACGCCATCATCAACTATTTCGTGTTGGGAGACCAGGTGGTGATGACGCCGTTTTTCGCCGGATCGGAGCCGGTCACCGCTACTTCCGGCAAGTATAAAGGCGTCTCGATTCTTCAGGACGAGCAGAACCGCGGTCTCGAGATGCTGCTGACGCTCGACAAGCCCCGGCGCGCGAAGGCCATCCTTAACCCCAATAAGACGGATAACTACAACCTGACGGAGGCGTTCCAGGACAATGTAGCGCTGGACTACGCGGGCGTGCGCGCGGCCGATTTTTCCGAGCCGGAGCGACGGCAGCTTCTGGATCTGGTAGACCTGTACGTTGGCAACATGGACGACGGCCACGCGCGCGTCAAGATGGACGAGGTGAAGCGGCAGATCGACCGCACGTGGTTCGCCTGGATCGGCGGCGCGGATGCAGCGGGGGTCTACTACTATCGCATCCACAGCCCGGTGATCCTGATCGAATTCGATCACCAGCGCCCGGCGAACCTGGCGCGATTCGCCAAAGAGCCCAACGCGCCAACGCGGCAGCACATTCACTGCGTGGTGCGGACTCCAAACGGCAACGATTATGGGAAGGACCTGCTGCGCCAGCACTACCAGTCGCACGCACACGCGTAGACTGACACCTTACCGGGCGGCAGATGCGGGCGCGCTTCACGACATGCCCGAAGCGGACGGCGAGGGAGGAGCCACGGGTCAGATTCCGAAGACCGGTGGATATACTACCGATCCCCGGACTCCATCAAGAGCGCCCGCGCTCAGCTCCATCGCCATGAATGCTTCCGGTGGAAATGGGCTTTCGAGCGCCTTGGCCTTATCCGGTGAGAAGCCGAATCTTGGGTAGTATTCAGGGTGTCCGACGACGATAACGAGGGCTTCGCCTCGATCTCGCAACAACTCCAGCCCGTGCCGGATTAGAAGGCTGCCGATGCCCTTGCGTTGATGTTCAGGGAGGACGGCCACGGGCGCTAATGCGACTGCGGATATGAGGCTGGGCGACGCGCCAATCCACATTCGGCTGAACATGATCTGACCGGCGATGCTACCCTCAAACAGCGCTACGAGCGAGATCGGCGCGTGCCCGCCTGCGCGCAGCTTATCCACCAGATCGGCTTCGTCGGAACGTCCAAAGGCTGCGGCGTTAACGGCCCGAATCGCGGCGTGCTCATCGACGCTCGCGGTGTTTTCAGTTCGAATGCGGACAGCGTGATCCGCGGCTAAGGACGTCGAAGACAAGGGCTTGAACTGGCGGCCAGTCACTTGCATCAGCGTAGCAGACGGCAAGGATTACTCGCGGCGAACGGGCATGGAGAATCCGGTAGATCCTGGCGGGTAAGTCTGGGAGAGAATCAATGATGGACGATTGAAGGATTTCGCAACCACGAAAGGAGAGTTATGAAGCGTATCAACGGGAAAACGTGTTTGCTGGGCTTACCGCTTGTCCTGGTGTTCGGGGTTGTGGGGATGTTGGCCCAAAACGGCAACCCGGCCTACAAGCCAAAGCGGATCAACCGGACCATTGAATTGTTGGCGGACGGCCAGCCGATTTATTACACCGGTTCGCATACGGGGACGCCGGGCGGAGGTGGAGACGCGGCGAGCAGTTTTGAACAAGGAAAGAAGGATGCCCAGACTTACGCCGACTATATCAGCTATGACATGGAGCACGCCCCCTACGACATAGTTGGATTGACGGCGTACATGAAGGGGCTGGTGGCGGGCGGGCCGACAAAGAGCGGCCACCGTACGCCGGCGGTGATCGTCAATGTGCCGGTGAATGGCACCGACGAAACGACAGTTCGCGCGAATGCGTGGATGTTCCAGCAAGTGCTGGCTGCCGGGGTTCATGGAATCATGCTCACGCATGCGGACACGCCGGGCGCCATCCGGGCCTACATCGAAGCCGTTCGCTTTCCCATTCACAAAGAGGGAGTCGGGCCGCTGCTCGGTGAGGGGCGGCGGGGCGCGCATGGAACTCCGACAGCGGCGCAGATCTGGGGAATTTCCACGGAGGAGTACGAACAGAAAGCCGATCCGTGGCCGCTCAACCCAAACGGCGAGCTTCTGCTCGGAGTAAAGGAAGAAGACAAATACGCGCTGGCGAACGTGGACCAGAACCTGAAGATTCCGGGCATCGGCATGGCGGAGTGGGGGCCGGGCGACATGGCTTTATCGCTGGGCGTGCCCTCTGGCCGGGGCTCGGTCAGCGACCCCCGGATGCAGGCGGCGCGAGCGAAGGTACTGGCGGCCTGCAAAGCGAACCACATCGCGTTTCTGAATTCGATGTCCGCCGCCGATGTGATCGCCATGATCAAGGAAGGCGTGATGGTTGGTCCGGCTAACGAACAGGCTGCCGACATCGGGCGCAAATTCACCAAGCGCCAGATGCCGTGGTAGGCGGGTTCAGCGGGTAAGGCTCGTCGAATTACGTCAGATCTCGACGACAACTTTACCCAGCGCGCCGGATTCGACCGCAGTGTGTGCGGCGTCGATATCCGACGACAAAAAGCGGTCAGGGTGAACGAGAGGCTTCAGTTTGCCCGCTTCGGCCAGGGCGGCCGCCTTGGCAAGCAATTCGCCATGGTGCGCGCGGCTCTCTCCGGTGATCAAGGGAAGCAGCGTGAACACGCCGGAGTAAGTAGCCCCACGGAACGAGAGCGGCGCTAACGAGTGAGAACCCCATCCCAGACAGCTTAGGACATGGCCGGTATAGCGCTTGACGGCAGCGAAGGACGCATCGAGCGTAGCGCCGCCAACGGTGTCGTAGACGATATCGAAACCTTGGCCCGCGGTGTGCGCCGCCACATACCGCTCGACGGATACGGTGCGATAGTCGATGGCAACGGCGCCGAAACTTTCCGCGATGGCCGCTTTGTCGGGTGAGACAGTCGCGAAGACTTCCGCTCCAAATGCGCGAGCGATTTGTACGGCAACGTGGCCGATGCCGCCGGCCCCGGCATGGATGAGCACTTTCTGGCCGGGATGGACCTTGGCGCGGTCGACAAGGCCCTCCCAAGCCGTGATGATGGAGAGCGGAAGAGCGGCGGCTTCGCGCATGGAAAGGGTGCGTGGTTTGCCGGCCAACAGGGACGCGTCAGCGGCGACAAACTCTGCCAGCGTACCCTGCAAACCGCCGACGCCGCCGACCATGCCGTACACTTCATCGCCCTGCCTGAAGCGGGTCACGCCCGGTCCAATCTCTTCCACGACGCCGGCCATATCGAGGCCCAGAATCGCAGGCAATGGCTGCCTGGCATGTTCCGCCTTACCGGCGCGAATTTTGGTATCGAGCGGATTCACGCCGCTGGCATGCACCCGGACCAACACCTGGCCCGTTGCGGGAACCGGACGCGGAATATCAACGCTGCGAAAAGCGGCTCCTGGCCGTTCGACAAGATAGGCGCGCATGGGACTGTCTCCTCTGAAATGGGTAAATACTAATTGTGGTACAGGCTCGGCATTTATGGTATAGGCTCGGCCGAGTGGAACCCCGCGTGATGCGTATTGCGCCGGGCTTTGGTATGCGCCGCCCGCGCCAGGCTGCGATACTATGAGCCCATGCTCAACCGCAGACACCTGCTTCTGTCGGCGCTGGCCCCCGCGATTCCGCTGCGTGCGGCGCCGGGCTCCATGCAACTCTGTATGCACCAAACCACCTCCGCGGCGGCGGGCTATCGCAAATCCCTCGAAGGCTACGCCCGCGCCGGCATCAAATACGTGGAAGTGGTCTTCCCTCACCTGGAACCATTCGTGAAGACCGACGGCATGGCAGCCGCGAGGAGACTTCTGTCCGATCTGGGGCTGACCGTGGTATCGTGCGGCGGGGTGCGCGGACTCTGGGAACCCAGTCCCGACCGTCCCAAAGCGGTCGAAGACATGAAGCGGTTTGGCGCGATGGGCTCCGAACTCGGGGTTAGCCGCATGGTCTGTCCGTGTGGCGCTACCGAGAAATACACGGCGGACGATTACAAGCGCGGCGTGGAGAATATGCGCGAAGCGGGCGAGATCGCCAGGCAGATCCCCATTACGCTCATGGTCGAGTTCATGCGCGGATCCACCTTTATCGGAACTCTGCCGACGTCTCTGCGCCTGACCCGTGAAGCCGCCCACCCCAACGTGAAGCCGATGTTCGATTGCTATCACTTCTGGTCGGGCCTCAGCAAATTCGAAGACCTCGAGTTGATTCATACGGGCGAAATTCCGCACGTGCATTTTCAGGATGTGCCCGACATCCCCCGCGAATTGCTTGACAGCACGACGCGCGAGGTGCCGGGAGAAGGCGTCTCTCCATTACCCCGCATCCTGCGCGCGCTCGCCGCGAAAGGATATTCCGGGCCGCTATCGGTCGAGCTGTTCTATCCCCGTTACCAGAACGCCGACCCTTACGAAATGGCCAGGCGCGTCCGCGAGAAGGCGGAGCCGGTGATGCGGGCGGCGGGCGTGGCTTAGTAAGTGGTTGCCGACGTGTACCGGCGACGGAGGAGCTTGAAGGTTAAGCGACCAACACTGTTCACTTAACGCCTCCGATTCGAAGCGCGTTCACACGAGTGGTGCAGTCACTGGCGGCGCAAGGGTTGCATGGCAGGCCACATTCCGCTGCTCTCGCCGACGCCATGTGTGTTGCTGGCGCGAACCGTGGAGACTTCCTTCAGAATGCGCATCGCCAGGCGCTCGATAGAGTCGAGAGCTTCGGGATTGTTGCGCAATCCATCGACGGGGAGAGCGGCGAGGCGGAGAGCGACCTCGGCGGCTTGCTTCGCGAGTTGATCCACCTGAGTGTTCCTATTCTGATGACAGCGCGGAGCCGTCCGGTAGTCATCATAGCTTATGCGACTGAGTGGCTACGTTATATCTTTGGTTAACGTTGCCGGTGAGATATCCGCCGGGGAAGCGGATCGGGATATAATTTGAGCCGAAGAATCGCTGGAGCCGCAAATGAAGACACCATTGTTGGCAGCGTTGTTGTTTACGGGCACATGCGCCTTTCCACAAACGCTCTCCGTGAAATGGGAGGAACTAACCGCCGCCGATTTCGAGCAAGCCGTTCAGAAGGCCCGGACCACGTGCGTGCTGCCGTTCGGAATCATCGAGAAGCACGGCCCCCAACTGCCGCTCGGCACGGATCTGATCAACGTGCGGTATGTGGCGGAGCACGCCGCACAGCAGGAGTACGCCGTTGTATTTCCGGCATACTATTTCGGTCAGATCTTCGAGGCCAGGCATGAGCCCGGCACGGTGGCTTATAGCGCGAGACTGCAAATGGACTTACTTCAGGAAACCACCGATGAGATGGCGCGCAATGGATGTAAGAAGATCGTGATCGTGAACGGCCATGGCGGGAACGACTATCTGCTGCCTTTTTTCGCGCAGGCGCAGCTTGCCGCGCCGCACGATTACATGGTGTACGTGCTCTCGCGTCCCAACTATCCTCCAGGCCGGCCGGCGCTGAAGAGTACGGTGGATCAGCACGCCGGCGAATCGGAGACTGCCCACACGCTGGTGTCGCGACCGGATCTGGTTCACCTGGATCGCGCGGGGCAGGAATCCGGGGCCGATCAGAACCGGCTCGACCTGCCCCGCGGCCTCTATACGGGAATCTGGTGGTACGCGAAATTCCCCAATCATTATGCCGGCGACGGATCGGCGGCTACTACCGAACTGGGCGAGTTTGACATGAAAGCCTGGACGGCGAACGTGGCGGATGCGATTCGAGCCGTGAAGGCGGACGAGATCGGTCCCAGACTGCAGCGCGAGTTCTTTGACGGTGCGCGGCAACCGCTGAATACGAAGCAGTAATCCCGCCCATGAGGCGGACCGGCGCGGGAGGGTCTTGAAGGTTAAGCGTGGACGCCACTGGCGCGGTGGCTAACAGCGTTTGTCGGATTAACGCGGGCGCCGACGTTTGGAAACGCTTGGCGTTTGGGCGGCTTTCGGCGACCACGCGGAGCGCGCGATTGACCGCCTCGCTATCCGGAAACATGCTGGCGAGGTCGGGCTCAATCAGCACCAGGTTCGTCCCAGCGGTCGCCCGGCGATAGTATTTGCCTCGAACCCCGCCCGCCAATTTCGAAAGATCATATTCCTTTCGCATCTTATCGCCGCCCTTAGCTGCCGATTCCTTCTTCATATTGTCTTCGCTCGGTCCGCGTTGCAGGGCGCGCTAATGATCCTAATCCGTTCCCCGCGCTCACAGTGTGAAACAAAAACCATTTCCTTTTTCATCGTATAGCCCAGGGTGATCTCACGGCGCTCGTCCGACGAATGGTCAGGGTCCGGATACGTGATCGCAAGCCGATCAAAGAAGACTGACGCCCCCCCTCAAAGGTTACGCGTGCTTCTTGAAGTTCGCCGCGGCTTTTCGAGGGTCCCACTCAAACGTCACGCACTAGGTTACCGTGCTGCTCCGGCACGTGCCCCGGCAAACCGCTGGGCTGCTCCATATGCCCGAGCCGCCGCAGACTCACGAGGGAGGATCTTGAAGATTAAGCGGGACCGCCGCCGGGGCGGCGAATGCCATGCAACTGGGGGCTGTAAAGTCAAGCTCAAGGCGAGCCGGATGCGCGCGCCTTCCGGCGAAATCCGATGGTGTGAAGCGGGGGCCGAACAGGACACTCACAATTCAACAGAGGGTTATTGCCCGCATTGTAGATCGAGCAGAAAATCGCCGCTTCCTCCACAGCGAACGTCGCGCGCCGCCAACAGAAGAAGGATCCGCTATTGCGCCCGCTTCACCGCGGCTACCAGGAAAGGATATGGATCGACGGCCTTCCCCTTCCACCACTCCTTTTCCGGGCCCAACTCGGTGATCGCAAAATGCAGGTGCGGGGTGCGCGCATCCGCATTTCCCGTCGATCCCACAAAGCCGATGACGTCCCCACGCTCGACCCGCATCCCCTCATGCAACCCTTCCGCGTATCCGTCCAAATGCGCGTAGTAGTAGCAATATACTCCCGGTTCGTCGAACTGGTATATCGTGTTGCCACCCGGTTTGCTGAGGAACAGTTTGCGGACGGTCCCGGATACCACCGCATGAACCGGAGTTCCTCGCGGCTCCAAAATGTCGATTGCCTCATGCGCATGCCCGTTGTGAACTTCGGCGAACATATCCCGCAGATTCGCGAGGGCGAGTCCACGGATGGGCGGGATTATCTCATCAACGGAAGATGCCGCGCCAGCGGCGAGAAACACTGGCAACAGCCCGGCAATGCAAACCCGGAGCCGCAACGCTATTCCTCCAGGACGACCGGCGTGCCCCGTCGAACCATGCGCGACAACTGATCCACATCCCAATTCGTCATCCGGACGCACCCGGCGGATTCGCCGTGCCGGACCTTCCCCGGATCTGGCGTCCCATGGATTCCATAATGTTCTTTCGACAGGCCGATCCACGCTGCACCCGCGGGATTGTTCGGACCGGGCGGGAGCACTGCTTTTGCCTGTTTCGGGTCCGCGTTCCAGAAGTGCTCGGGGTCGTAGTTGTACCACGGATAATGCACAACGCCCGTAATGGTCCAATGCCCGATCGGCAGCGGATCGTGCGTGTCGCCAATCGTAGCCGGATACTGCGCCAACTGCTTGTCGCCGGCGCCATAGGCGATTACCGTGCGCTTTGACTTCGACACCACCAAACGCAGGGCCAGGCGCACAACGGCGCCGCGCACATTCGGTACGGTGATCCGCAACCCGGCCGTGTCCAGTTTCTCGTTCGGATTCAACTCGGCCAGAAGCTTCGGCGAACTATGAAACTTCTCGCCCAGGCCTTCCTCGGGCGTTTCGAAACCAAGCCACTTCATCTTGGCCTTTTCCTGAGTGTCTTGCGGCAGCGGCAGGAACGGGCCTTTCTCATCCGCCGGGGTAATTGCGTAGGTCAAGAGAAGAGGGCCGGCGTCGCTATTGAGCAGACGCCACATCTCGGCGTCAATTGTGCCGGTTGGCTTTCGATCGTGGCTTTCCTGATATCCCTTGACCGCGATCCCGAAATCGTCGCCGTAGACGCCGTCGATTTCTCCCGGCGAGAACCGCGCGCGGTCGAGAAGAATCTGCGCCCGCACCACCCTTGAACCCGTGGCTCCCGGACCAACCTCGGCGGTCTTTGTCGAGTCCTCTATTTCGCTGGCGGCAAGACTCCGCGCGGCCGGCGGTCCAGCGCGTTTTTTCGCTGGTTCGGCCGCGCCCGCGCCGACCCAGGCCAGAATCGAGGCAGTTACTGCTAGTAGATAAATTAGGCGCACACCGAAGAGCAAGCACTTTGCGGGCCGTTCCTGGACCGTGGCTGCTTTCGGCCCGCGATCCGCGCGCGCAAGCCCATATCCGCGCTGGGCGTTGAAGAGGAACCGGAAAGCTCCGTGAGGCTGCCGCGAAAAGTGATTTCCGGCGCACTAAGATATGCCGGCATCGGCCTTCTGACTACTCACTTTTTTCGATGGCGAAACCGACACTCTCCACAGTGAGGTTGTCGGCGCCGGGAGAGACGTTGGCGAACTGGCGCCTGTTAGGCGGCCGCAGCGACCGGCAGACTCGACCTCCGCTTGACACGGCTTTCCAGGGGTTCGTATGATCCACTTAACGCATGTGATGTCCTGTGGCGCGATGAGAGGGCTTTCATGAGCGCGGCGGCCCACAATATGGCAAACGCACACGATCACAATCACGATCACGACCATCAAGCCATTCCGTCCGACCCCGCATTGCGTGTGAAGGCGTTGGAATCGCTGCTGGTTGAAAAGGGACTGGTGGATCCGACCGCGCTCGATGCTTTAGTTGACACATTCGAAAACAAAGTGGGTCCGCGCAATGGAGCGCGCGTGGTGGCGCGCGCCTGGGTGAATCCCGCGTACAAGAAGCGCCTGCTGGAGGACGCCCCTGCGGCCATTGCGGAGCTGGGTTACACCAGCGGGCAGGGTGAACACATGGTGGCCATCGAGAACGGTCCGAAGGTTCACAACCTGGTGGTGTGCACGCTGTGTTCGTGTTATCCGTGGCCGGTGCTTGGACTGCCGCCGGTCTGGTACAAGTCGGCGGCGTACCGGTCGCGCGCGGTGATCGACCCGCGCGGAGTGCTGCGCGAATTCGGCGCCCAAATCGACGAAGACGTTGAAGTGCGCGTCTGGGACAGCACTGCGGAGCTCCGCTACCTGGTGATTCCGGAGCGTCCGGCGGGCACTGAGAATTGGAACGAAGCGGAGCTCGCCGCGCTGGTCACGCGCGATGCCATGGTCGGTGTGGCCAAAGTGCCGGCTCCTGGAGAAAAGGCATGAACGGGGTCCACGATATGGGCGGCATGCAGGATATGGGCCCCATTCGCTATGAGCAAGACGAGCCGGTGTTCCATGCGGCGTGGGAAGGGCGCATATATGGGATCAACGCGTCGCTGCGGGCCAGGGGCGAGTGGAACCTGGATGCGTGGCGCCATCAAATCGAACTGCTTCCTCCCGCCGACTACTTGCAGATGACCTACTACGAGCGCTGGCTGCGAATCAACGAGCAACTGGTTGTGAAGCACGGCCTGGCGACGCCCGCGGAACTTGCGGCCGGCTCCGCGAATCCCGGATCCGCCAAAGCGACGCCGGCCTTGACCCAAGGCATGACCCAAGACATGACCCATGCGGGTGTCGCTCGCCATCTTGGTCGCGGTATTCCTTCCAGTCACGACCCCAAGACGCCGCCTCACTTCCAGGTTGGTCAAACTGTGCGCGCCCGAAACATTCATCCAATAGGGCACACGCGACTGCCCCGTTATGCACGAGGCAAGGTCGGCGCCATTGTGCGCGATCATGGCGTCTACACGTTTCCCGATACCAACGCGCACTTTCAGGGAGAGAAGCGACAGCACGTCTACTCCGTACGCTTTCCGGCCCGCGAACTTTGGGGCGGGCAGGCGCCACCCCAAGACTCTGTTCACCTAGACATGTGGGACGACTACCTTGAGCGCGTCTGACCTCAATTTGCCGGGCGCGCCGCGCGATCGGGAAGGCCCAGGGGAAGTACCCGGGGAAGGCCCCGTGTTCGCCGAACCCTGGCAGGCGCAGGCATTCGCCCTCGCGGTCAGGCTCTCTGAAGAAGGCCACTTCACCTGGAAGGAATGGGCGGCGGCGCTTGCCGACGAATTGAAGGCCGCCGCGGATCGCGGAGAACCCGACGACGGCTCGCGCTACTACGAACATTGGCTGGCCGCGCTCGAACGATTGGTCATCGCGCAGGGGTTGTCGAATCGGGCCGCCATGTTGGAACGCAAGCAGGCTTGGGCCGACGCCTATCGCCACACGCCGCACGGTAAACCGGTTGAGCTTCGAAACTTGTTTCGATGAGGCGACTGCCAGGGCTTCCTGTGCTGGCGTTGAGGCACGCCGTCGATGTTGGTAGGTACGCTGCCCATTTGCACTAAGCCCGCCGATGTAGCAGATCGCGTCATCCACCGGCGCTTGGCGCTCCCGGATAACGGCCTTGCAAACGGCGGCGAAGACATCGGGGCTCTGGTATAGAAGAGGGTTGTGCTGTCGGCGGATTCGTATGCCACGCCGCCGCCCTCTTTGGTAAGCTGTTCCGCTGTGCCGGCAAACGCGAATCTTCGCGAGCCGGGGCGGTTTTCGCCTCTTGGATGAAACGGGCCTGGCGCTCCGGAGTGGCGGCGGCCTTCTCGGAAAGTACTTTGATGGCGACCAGGCGATCCAGGCGGTGGTCGCGAGCTTTGTAGACCGCGCCCATGCCTCCCTCGCCCAGTTTTTCGAGGATATCGAAATGCGAATTCCTACCGCGGAGTGGAGTCGCCGACACGTCTTATAAAGCATACAGCAAGCGGCGTAAGTCTCCTCCGCTTTGTGGGGCAGGCAATCCTGCCTGCAGCCGCTTTTTAGGCGGCTTGTTGGGCTATGCGCGAACCTTCGCACACGGTAAGAGCCGGCTGAAAGCCGGCTGCAGCCAGGGTTGGCTGCCCCACAAGCTCATGCTACCCTGACACTCTATGCAGATTTCGGATCTATTCCGCGGGCTGGGCGAGGAGACATTCGGCAAGATCGTCCGCGGCATTTCCATCGGGAAGCTCAAGACATACCAGATTTACGAAGGCTTCAAGGTACGGGCCCATTTGCACAAAGTCAATACGGAGGCGCTGCGCAAATCCACGCCGAAGTTCTGGGCGCGAATCATGGAAGGCGACGAGGATTTCGGCAAAGACCTGGCGCAATCGGTGCTGGTATCGCACCTGGACATGATCGCGGCGGCTCTCGATTGCCTGGGCGTCCCCCACGAAAACGGTTTCTTCGCCAAGGATATGGACCCCAAACCCTACTTCACCGAAGGCTGGGAAGACCGCGTCTTCGGACAGCTCAAAGGCGCGTATTCGGAGACGATTTTAATCTTTTATATCAATCATTTACGGTGGGAACTACTCGCCGCCGAAAGCATCTATCAACCAGTTGCGGTATAATGTAATTACCTAAATGCAGTTCCCTGGCTGAACGGGCCAGTCTCAAGTTCTCTTGAGAATACTTGCAGTGCGCGGAACTGAATCGACATAGCTAAGGTACAGCAAATGAGTCATTGCGATTTTCACTATTCCCATCTGTTGCCTAAGAAACCAGGGATTCTTCCGCTAGAAGAAACCATGACGAAACAGTGCCGCCGCTGCGGCGCGCAATTCGTCACCAAGTCCCGCATTCGGAAGCGCTGCGATACTTGCCAGACCCTGGTCTCGGCCGAGAAGCAAAAGAAGGCGAACGAGCGGCTCAAACTGCGCCGCGCCGCGCGCCGATTGTGCGTGGCCAACTAACTCGCTTCCTAAGCACACCCCGGTTCCCGGCCGCTTACCCCGAGGAACGGTGATCATACGGTTTCCCCCCGTGGCTCACGCACTGATGCGCGCAGCGTTCCGACTCGTGGGAGCGCGGTTTGCTTAGGATGCCCGCCGTGTCGGTCACAGCACTTGAAAATAAATCCGGGCCTCGCCACACGCGACTCCACGGACGGCTCGCCCTCCCCATCGACATCCGTCGGCAGCCGGTCAGAAATCGCTCTAACCTCTAGTTACAATTGCACTTCCGCAAAATTGGCTTCGTTCCGCACTTTCTCCGCGTCCGCTAAAATCGCCGGGTTAGCAGCAAGCTCCTCTTAGCGTTCCGCCATCCATCCTCCCTGTTCCACGAATCCCGCGCGCTATACTGAAGTCGGGTCGCAAGCCCGCATCGCTTTTTATTTGCGCGGCCGCGGCGAAATCAGCGTGCGCTTTAGCGCATACCGTGGCAGCGCGACGGATCTCACTCACCGATCGTTGTCCGCAGTCGAGAGTTCAGATTCAGGTCCGCTCCACTTTTCTCTCGCAGCGCGAGCGTGCGGGTTACCCTGAAGACTTATGGAACTGGGCGCCCGAGCGCTTTCGATTGAAGACGTCGTGCGAGTCGCGCGCGCGGCGGAGCCTGTCGGCATCGTCGGCGCGGCGCGGTCCAGAATAGCGTTGGGGCGCCAGCGGCTGGAAGAATTGCTGGCGCGCGGCGAACGCATCTACGGCGTCAATACCGGCATCGGCGGGAATGTGGGCATCTCGCTTGCGGCAGACCAGATGGAGTTGCTGCAGCACAACCTGATGCGCCATTTGGGTTGCGCGACCGGCCAGCCACTGCCGCCGGACGTGGTCCGCGCGGCCATGCTGCTGCGCATCGCGACGTTCTTGAGCGGCGCGTCGGCCATGCGCGTGGAGTTGGTGGACGCGCTGGCGGAGTTATTGAACCGGGGCGTAACGCCGGTGGTTCCCCGATATGGGTCGGTAGGCGCATCCGGCGACTTGATGCCCTCGGCGTACATCGCGCGCGTCCTGCTGGGCGTGGGCGAGGCGGAGTTTCAAGGCCGCAGAATGCCGTCGGCGGAAGCGCTTGCCGCAGCGGGCTTGCAACCCATGCGGTTCGCGTCGAAAGAGGGGCTGGCGTTGATCAACGGCACCACCGTGATGACCGGCGCGGCGGCGCTGGTATGGGTGGATGCGTCTCTCGCGCTGCGCGCGCTGCTGGGCGCGGTGGCGCTATCCATTGAGGCGATGCAGGCGCCGGATTTGCCGTTCGCGGCATGGGTCCACGAGATGAAGGGACATCCGGGGCAGATCGCCGTGGCCGCGTATTTGCGCGCAATGTTGGAGGGCTCACGCTACACCCGGGCTTCGAGCGGGCAGACTTGTTATTCGCTGCGCTGCGCGCCGCAGGGGCTGGGTCAGGTTTGGGAAGGCTTCGAAGATTCGCGCGCGCCGCTCGAGCGCGAGATCAATTCGGCGAACGACAATCCGCTGATCGATCCCGATACCGGCGTGTTGTATAAAGCCGGCAATTTCTACGGCGGCCACATCGCCCGGTTGCTGGATACCTGGAAAATCGATTTCGCCTCGATGGCCAACTGGGGCAATTCTCTGATTGCTCTGCTGGTGGACGACCGCTTCAACGATGGGCTTCCCGCGAACCTGACGCCCCAGCCGGGCGTGAATTCGGGATTCAAAGGAATACAACTGAGCATCACCAGCCTGGCCTGCGCGGTTCGTCAGATGGCGGGGCCCAGCTCGATTCACTCGCTGCCCACCGAACAATACAACCAGGACGTTGTGAGCCTGGGGATGCACGCGGCAGTTACAGCCATGGACGCGCTGGAATGCGTGCGCAATCTGACAGCGATGCTGCTGATGGCCGCCGCGCAGGCGGTGGATCTGCGCGGCGGCCCGGAGCGCCTTGGCCGCGGATCGCGGCGTGTGTACGATGCCGTCCGCCGCGTGATCGATTTCGAGAACGAAGACCGGGCCAAGGAACGCGAAGTGGCGGAACTGGCCGCTAATTTGCCAGGTTAGTGGGACAGGCCTCCCGGGCTGTCGTCTTCGTATTATCACGTACGCAGTGAATTAAATTGGCGAGTTAGCGCCGGGGTCGAACCAGTTCGGCGCATCGGAAAAGACAGGCCGGGAGGCCTGTCCCACATGGCACATCTTACGCGGCTGCTAATCGCGTTCTTCTGGCATCTCGGCGGGCCCGGATTGCTGCTGTTGGGCATTCTCGATTCCTCGTTTCTGTTCGCTCCCCTGGGTAACGATCTGCTGGTGGTGGCGATGAGCGCGCACTACCATAGCGTGTCCCGAATGTTGTACTACGCAGGCATGTCCACCATCGGAAGCGTGCTGGGCTGCCTGCTGGTGGATGTGATTCTGCGGCGTGCGGGCGAGAAAGGGCTGGAGCATTACCTGCCGAAAAAGCGCATCGGCTACATCAAGGCGAAGGTGGAGAAGAACGCCGTGTGGGCGCTGGTGGTGGCATCCATCGCGCCGCCGCCGTTTCCGTTTACGCCGTTCATTATGGCCGCGGCCGCGCTGCAATATCCGCGCATCCGTCTGTTGGCGGTGACGGGCGCGGCGCGCATGGCGCGGTTCACGGCGCTGGGCATATTGGCGCTGCTGTTCGGACGCGATATTTTGCGCTGGGCGCAGAGTGGCGTCGTGCAGTTGGTACTGGTTGGCCTGATTGTGCTCTGCACCGTGGGCAGCGTGATATCGGTGGTCGGCTGGATCAAGCGCTCGCGGCAATCGAGACAACCTGTTAGACAATAAAGATATCCGGATGCGATTCGGCATACTGAGTTTGCTGGCGCTGGGGCAGCTCGCTCCGGCCCAAACCTCCACCACCTGCAACAACACGCCCGCCTATTCGTCCTGCGAGCTGGTGTTCGAGCTGAGCCAGCAGGATGCGGCGGCGCACCCGAATCCCTACGCCAGCGTGGAGTTGCGCGCCGAAGTGCGCTCGCCGCGAAACCGCACCACCTCCGTACCGGGGTATTGGGACGGTGGACGGCGCATGGTGATCCGTTTCGCCCCCACCGAAGGCGGCCAGTGGGCCTTCCGTCTCACCAGCAACGTGGCCGCTTGGAACGACCAGACGGGAACATTTACGGCCTCCGATTCGGATGCGCCGGGCTTCATCAAAGCGGCGAACATACACCACTGGTCCTACACCGAGCGCCTGAAGCCGCACCTCTGGATGGGCGCCACCGAGCTGCGGTTCGCCTTTCTGGACGATGCCGCATTCCGCGCCGTGGCCGACGCGCGCGCCGCGCAGAAGTTCAACCATCTGCGCGGATGGGTGACGGGCAGTGGCGCCGATGCGGCCTACGCGTCGCCCGATTCGCCCAATCTCGAACAGTTCCGCAAGCTCGACGACCGCGTGCGGTATCTGAACCAGAAAGGCATCACGGCCGATCTGGTATTGGCCGGCGGCGAGGGCACGCTCACCAGGCTTTTCCCCAAGCCCGAACAGCGGCGGCGCTTCGTGCGCTACGTAGTAGCGCGCTATGCGGCCATGAACGTAACGTGGCAAGGCGTGGAGAATTTCGAGGACTATCCGGACGCGCGCGCGCTGCTCAATGAGGTCGGCGCGGCGTTGAAAGAGCTGGACGGCTTCCAGCATCCGCGCTCGTCCGGGGCCCGCATCACGTCCGCGGCTTTGCTCGACGATGGCTGGATGGATTTCGCCGCGTACGGAAATACCGACGATAACGTTGGGGCCATTGAGCACCAGCTCTACCCGGTTCCTTCCGTCAATCTGCAGGTTGGCGGCGCGGACGCGGCCACCGTGCGGCATCGTTTGTGGAATGCGACGATGGACGGGCAATACGTAACGTTGGCTCAGGAGGACGGGTCTCAGGACGGCGCCAAGGCGAAGGCGATGAGCGTGTGGTTCGACGTGCTCGCGGGCACGCGGCACTGGGAGCTGGAGCCATACTTCAATCTGGATGGCGGCCGCGCGCTGGCGCTGGAGGATACCGAGTACCTGGTCTACATCGAGAAGCCGGGACCGCTCGAGATGACTGTGGAGAAGCACGGCTACGACGTGTTCTGGATCGACCCAGCCACCGGCGAGACAGTGCGCAAAAAGTTTTCCGGCGACCATTTCACGGGCGCGCCGCCGGACCCGTCGCACGACTGGCTGCTGCACGTGGTGCGCGAAGGAACCCTGCAGAGCATGAACCGCTCGTACAAATTCGAATCGCGCGATGTCCCGATGCAGGAAGTGGAAGCGAACCCGCAGAAAATTCCCTACGACATCGAAGCGCCTGGGGACGACCTTACTCTTGCCAAGGCTGCGCCATTCGCCGTGAAGCTTACGCGGCAGACGCACGCGACGCGCATCATGCTGTACCTGTGGACCGGCGAAGTGACGGCCGACCATCAGGGCTATCGCGTACTGGGCGCCGGCGCGCAGGGCACCATGCTACCCACCTCGCGCCTGGCCGTCAATTTTCCCGCGATCCTGCTGCTGCGCGTCTATGGCATGAACGCTAATGGGAAGGTGTACCTGCTGACTAAGGCTGTTCAGCTCAACCGGTGATTCTCGCCGTCGATACCACCGGCGAGTACGGCAGCGTCGCGCTCTCGCACGATGACGTAACGGTGGACGAAATGGAATTGCATGCGCCCGACGGCTTTGCGCACGTGCTCTATGGGTATGTGGAGGAGATACTGCGGCGCAATCGCGTGAAGCTGGCGGAGGTGGAGTTTTTCGCCGCGGCGTCCGGGCCCGGTTCGTTCACGGGCGTGCGCATCGGGATGGCCTGCATCAAAGGGTTAGCCGAAGCCATGGGAAAACCCGCGGTGGGCGTTTCGAACTTGCAGGCCATCGCGTCGTTCGGCACGGCGCCGCTGCGCGCGGTAGTGATGGATGCGCGGCGCGGCGAAGTGTATGGCGCAGTATACGATGCGTTGGGCGGTGTAGTTCAGCGGGAGACGGTGGCTAAGTTTGCGGCATGGCTTGTGAGGCTGCCACAGGGAGATCTGGAGATTCTTTCGCCCAATTTCGAATGTACGGAAGTCGTGATAAAGAAGACGCCGCGCGCGATTGCCGCGGCGGTGGCGCGGTTGGCGATGGCGAGTCTTGCGCGCGGCGCTGCGGGCGATCCCGCAGGGCTCGACGCTAACTATGTGCGGCGAAGTGACGCGGAGTTGTTCTGGAAGGATTCGGGGTGAAGGGTTGGGCGTTTTCGTTGGCTCGATCCACGAGTGAGAAGCGTGTATTCATCCTGCGACAGGGCGACGATCGAGCGTGGCGTAAGATGGCGCGGCGAGGGAGCCGGGCGGCGACGGAAAAAGACGCTATTGCGCGACGGTGCGGCAACATGTGCTGCATGGAACATGAACCGGTCCATGGTCCATTTCCGTTATGAAGGTTCGGGACATCATCAAGCGCATCGAAAAGGACGGATGGGCGACGTTTCCGCGCACGGGTAACACACCGGCAGTATGTACACCCGGTAAAGACGGGGCGTGTGACCATCGCCGGGCATCCAAGCGTCGATCTGGATCCTGGCACCCTAAAGAGCATCTTGCGACAGGCGGGGCTAAAATAATGGACATGAAATACACCGCTATCTACGCCAAAACCAAGACTGGGTACAGCGGCCACATACCGGACCTTCCGGGGTGCATCGCGGCGGCCCGCACACTTGCGCAGACGAAGCGGTACATGCGGGAAGCCGTCGCTCTGCACTTGCAGGGGATGCGGGAAGACGGGACTCGGATTCCGCGCCCCAGCACCGTAGCTGCTGAGGTTGAGGCGGCATGAATGGATCGTGACCAATCTCGCATACTCTTGTCCATCGGCTATAAACCCTGGCGGTAAAGCGCCGGGATCGAGCTGCAGGCAAGAGTCATCCCCGCGTGTTACGCTTCAGGCTGATCGGAAATGAAAAACGGGCGCGTGTCTCTGCCTCCCTAACTAAACCCTTTGGCGAGTTTCAAGAAAAGAGAACCCGCGGTTTCGATTTGCGGCCAGCTTCAACCGAGAGTATGGTTGGAGTATGACCGTGGAAGCCATTAAGGACGCCATCGCTCGCCTGTCTGAAGAGGAACGGAAACAAGTGGCAGATTGGTTCGATGAGTTGGAGGAAGAGGCTTGGGATCGGCAGATGGAGCGGGACTTTGCCAACGGCGGGCGCGGTGCTCATCTTTTGGAGAAGATCGATCGTCAAATCGACGCGGGAAATTTCACCTCTCTGGAAGAAGGACTACGTCGGCGCGGTGAACGGCAATCCGAGTGAGATTTCGCTCCTATGCGCTTCCCGAGTTCTGGGATCACTACAACTCTTTGACCGCAGAGATCCGGGAACAGGCCAACAAGCAATATTCGCTGTTTGAAGCAAACCCCGATCACCCTTCGTTGCGACTGAAGGCGATCGGCCCCTATTGGGCGGTCCGCGTGAGCCGCGGCTACCGAGCTTTGGCCAGGCGCAGACACAATGACTTCTTTTGGTTCTGGATCGGCCCGCACGACGAATACGACCGAATTCTGAAGATGTGAGCTTCAGCCCTGATTCGGCAGCGAGGCAGCCGACCATCAGGGTAATCGCGCCGCTGGCTATCGGCGATTGGCGACTAAAATGCTCTTGAGAACTGGATGACCACGACGTCCATTATCGCGTTGGCCGCGACCATCCCATTGGCCGCGGCGCTGGCCGTTCCAGCTCGCGCAGCCGATGCGTGCGACCCGGCCAAGCTTGAAGGAGCGTACGGTTTCCAACTCTCCGGCCATACCACCATTTCCGGAGATTCCAAACCCGTAGTGAGCGTGGGCCGCCTTGTTTTCGACGGTCACGGCGTTCTCAGCGGCTACTCTTCGGTGAACTTCGCCGGCTATTTCCTGGGCAATCCCGTCACCGGCTCCTACGAGGCGCATGACGATTGCACGATCTCCTGGAGCTTGCAAGACGATTCCGGCGCATTCCAGCATTTCAGCGGCAAATTGACGCCTGACAATTCGTCCGCTGAGTTCCATCAGTCCGACCCGGGAGGCGCGCAAAACGGTGTTCTGCAAAAGGTGGCGGCACAGTGTTCCGCCGCGGGTCTCGCGCCATCCTATAGCTATGGCATCGCGGGCACCACTACGCCGATGAACCCGGGCGACGTCGCGCGGCGAATTTCGGCGGCGGGCACAGTGGAGCCGGACGCCGCCGGCAACCTCACGATCACCGTCCCTGGAGGCGCCCCGCCAACGGCCGGAACCATCACCGTGGATGGCGACTGCTTCGCTCAGATCTCGATGGCGTTACCGTCGGGCGATTCGGTCAATCTGCGCGGCATTCTGGTCAACGGCGGCAAGCAGATTCTCGCCATGCAGACGGACGCGGGAGCCACGGTGACCGCCAAGTTCAACGCCAAGTAAGTGGATCGCAGTGAGTCGAACGGAATCGCCGGGACTTTCAGCGGCGTGGTTTTGCCTGATTCCCGACCGATTTGAGCGAATCTCCGCACGTACGCCGCCACGTCGTCCGCCGCGCTGCCGCTTACCACAGACACCTTCGACATCTTGCCTTTGCCGTTGAAGATGATCGCCTTCATGTCGGCATCGCTCGCGGCCTGGACTTCGAGCTACTGCAAATCCTTCATTTCGACCTTCGTCATTTTGGCGATGTTGGGTTTGGACGTGCCAGCGGCGCAGTGGCGCGACTTACATGACCTATCGTAAACCGCCTGCCCGGCCTCGACGTCGCTCGCAAGACTGGCGGCCGGCGCGGCGCCCATGAGCGCCAGAATCGTTGCCGTTCTTCGCATTGTGACTTTATTTTGTTGTTATCGGTTATTGGGCGATACCCAGAGACTTCAGAATCTCCGGCGAGCTTTCCTCCACTGCGATGGCGTTGTGGCAAGTGCCGCAATCCTGAGGGATAGTTTTCTTATCCGCTGCCGTGTGACTATCGTCGTGGCAACGGAAGCAGCCCGGATAATCCATGTGACCTAGATTGTTCGCGTAAGTTCCCCAGGTGACTTTCAGATCGGGGAATACGTTGCCGCTGTAAATTGCAGCCAAGCCGCGGCCGGCGGTGTTGATATCGTTGGAACGTTTCGCGAAGACATCGGGATAGTTCGCGCGATAGAAATCGCTCAGACCCGCGGCAATCTTCGACGCAGCCTCTTCGCTGCTCTGGTAAGCCGCTTGGATCAGTCCGAGGCCGGTCTTCTTGATGAACGGCAGATCGGCCGGAATCGCGCCTCGCGCGATAGCGCCGTCGATGGCGCGGTCGGCAACTTCGAACGAATGGGCGGCGCGGTTGTGACAGTCCACGCATTGCATGGTGAAGGTTGGCAGCGCGGCTATGGTCTCCGGTTTGGCATCGCTCGCCAGATAGGTCTTGGCGGGGCCCGACGCGCTACCGCGGTATTCCACCCACGGAATCGTCTGGCGCTTCTTGTCTGAGGCCGCGTAGCGGATCTCCACGCCCGGCGCCAGGTGCGCCGCGTGGATGCGATCCACCATCATCGTCAATACCGTCTTAGTGGGCGTGTTAGTCTCATCATCCTTGTACTTGGTAATCACTCGCAGCGTGGGGTGCATCGGTTTTTCGCGCTGATGGCACTGTTCGCAGGTTTCAGCGGAAGAGACCAGCTTGTCGCTCTCCATGGCCGACTCGATAGGCCGCGGGAAGTTATTAAACACTACCGCCACCAGCTGCCGGGTGCCCGCCATCTTCGCCTTCATGAACCCGCTCGCGCCCGGTGACACGTGGCACGCCACGCAATCCACGCTGGCGTGCGGAGCCCGCTGGTGCGCGGTGAATTCCGGTTTCATTACATGGCAAGTGTCCCCGCAGAACTGCACAGTTTCGAGTTGCGCCACGGCGCGGTAACTGAGCTGGCTGCCGATGATGAGGTTCGCTACGGTCATTACCGCGAAGAAGATTCCCGCACGCCGCCAGAGCGCCTTGGAATCGGTCACCGAAGCGATGCCATGCGCCAGGCGGCGCCGGTCGAGCACAGCCCCGACAGGAATCAGCAGGAGCCCGCTGAAAAAGATCATCGGCACGAGGATAAACGCGTACAGCCCGATGTACGGATTATTCGCGTGGCCGCTGATATGAAGCGGCAGCAAGAATAGCCACGAAAATCCCGCAAGAGTCACTAGCGCCGTGCCAGCCATGCTGACCCAATTGCCTGTCAGCACCTGAATTAGTGGACGGTTTTGTCCCGCCATCACCGTTTTTCCTTATTCGGTAAGTTGAGGTAAGCGATCAACCCCGACATGTCGTCCGCGCTCAGGCGCGGCCACGCAACGCCGGTCGCCTTCATGCGCGCGAGCATGGCGGGCCCGTGGCGCCACAATACGGCGGTCATCACGGGGCCGCTGAAATGCCGCGCGCCGCTGCCGAGATTCGGCGCTCCCCCGGGGAGTGAGCCAGAGGCTGCGTTCTCATGGCAGCCCGCGCAGCCCTTGGAGACGAACACGCGCCGGCCGCGCGCCGGGTCGCGCGCATCCTCGAAGAATTGTTGCGCCCACACGTAGCTCAACAGTTCGCGCATCTCGCCGGGCTGGAACACCGCGGGCGGCGTATCCAGGGCCGCCATGCGCGGCCCATGATTCCACATCGCCGCGGCGATCTCCGTCATGGTGCTGCCGCGGATGCGCCCCGCCAGCGCCGTATCGGAAACGTGGCAGGCCACACAGCCCTTATCGCGGAAGAGCGAACGCCCCGTTTCGCCGAGGGTGATCTGGAAATCCGGGAGCGATGCCCGCGATGTGGACAGGTTGCGCAGATAGACCAGTAGATCGGACAGATCCTGCGGGCTTAAGGCGGGCCACGCAACGCGCTTCGCGCCAATGGCGGCCAGCATGGGCCGCATGTGGTTCCACATGGCCTCGCTCAGCGCGAGCGGATGGTTCAGGCTCTGCCAGCGGCTCACCGGTTGAATTCCCGGCTGAATCTCTTGGGTAAGGCCGTGGCATTTGGAGCAGCCGCGCGCATCGAAAACGCGCTTGCCGCGAGCGGCGTCGCCCGGCTTTTCGAAAAAGCGCATCGAATAGAAGTAGGCGAAGAGATCGGCCGCGGCCTGCTCGTCCACATCGCCCGCGTGGACGCCGCGCGCGCTCATGGCGCTCCACATGGCGGGCGCGTGGTTCCACATAGTGGCCGCCAGCGCGGCGGGCGTAAAGTTGCGGTCGGCCAGGCGGCCCAGGTCGGGAGCCGTATTGCCGCCCCGTCCGTTCACGTTGTGGCACGTCGCGCACGAAAGCTCGCCAAAGAGCCGCGCGCCGCGGTTGGAATCGGCCTGGAACGGCGCGCCTTGCGCGTGCGCGGTCAACGCCAGCGCGGCTGCGGCGAACGGCAGGATCAGGAGGCGGGAAAAGCCCGGGCTAAACCACCTGCTCCAGGCAGCGGTACGCGGCGACCGGGGCTGATTTCGATGGGCGAAGAGCGGGTCCAGGGGGACCCGCGCGGACCAGGGGGTCCGCCCTACAGCGATTGATGCGGGGGTCATCGCGTCAACCTCAATCCGACGGTAACGATATGCGCGCGGAAGGCTTCATATAAGTAGAATGCTTCGTTGTATCCGTAGTAGCGCCACTCCGCGAACCATGTGAGATGCTTGCCGGCGGGCAACGAAAACTTAGCCATAGGCTGATAGTAAGTGGTGGGCCGGCTGCCCGACGAGATCACTAACGATCCGCCCGCGATAATCACCGGAGCCAGCGCTCCCTTATGCGGCGGATTGATATGGAACTGCGTCGATGCGATATGCGAGTTATCGCGGTAATTCGAAGGCAGCGACTGCTCGGTGGCGGGCGACAGATAGTTAATATTGGAATACAGATCGGACCGCGTGTAACTACCCTCGAAATCGAATACTTTGCCTCCTGCCGGCGACCACATGATCGAGAGCGACTCCTGATGCGAGAGGTAATCGTAGTCGATGCCGGGTAGTGGGTCCTGGTTATTCAACAGGTTGAAATCCGCCGAGAAACTGAGCGCCCCAGTGTGATAGCGCGCTTCGGCGCGAACCTTCTGATAGTCGTACAGGCTGGTGCGGAAATATGCGCTGCCGCTCGATGCGCTTTCGCCTTCGGCGCTGAACGAGAACTTCTGGATGGGGCGATAAGTGAAGCCGCCGATGCCCACGTTCTGGCGCAGCTTCACGTTGTCCATGCTGGCGAGACCCTCCGCGGGAAGCACGGCATCGTTGGCGTCTCCCCACACATAGCGGTATCCGCCGCGCAGGGTCAGTTTCGAGGTGGCGTCAAAGTACACCAGCGCCTCAGCCTGATTGTAATTGGTGACCAGCGACGATTCCAGCAGCGCTGCCGTTTGCTGCTCCACCGTGGCGCCTCCGGTCAGAGTCTGGCTTTCCGGCGAGGAGCCCGAATTGTGGAGACGATCCGTAGTCCACGATTCTACGATGCGCACGCGCCGCCACGGACGAATCTCGGCGCCTAAATTGCCGGTTGTGTGCGGCATCGCCGCGGCCGAGGATACCAGGTATTGCTGCGCGGAATAGAAGAGAATCTCGCTCTGTAAGTATAGGTTGCCGCCGGCATACTGTTCATAGTTGACTGTGGTCTTTGGTTCGCTGTAAAGGAACTGCCCGTAAACGTCAAGCCATGACATCGGGCTGGCCGTAACCAGAGCTCTTGTATAGATGCTTGTGCCGCGCGCGCCGTACGCCCCCAGCAGGTCGGTGAGATCGAGTGTCTGTCCGAATATCGGCGTTAGAGAGTTGCCGTAGTTTACGCCGCCGCTCTGATAGAGCGTTTGATCGTTTTCGAAGGTCGTGCCGCCCTGTTCCAGAGTGACATGGAAGCGGCGGAATTCCAGGCGCACGCCGCCGCGGTAATTGTTGGTCCGGTCGTGAAAGATCGCGGGTACGGGGAATTCATCGGCATTCGAGACATAGGTGGAGACTCCGGTTCCCGAGCCGGTATCGCGATCGAAAGCGAAATAAGGGCTGATCCAATGGCCGGGCAGCAGCGTGAGCTCGGCGCTACCCATGCGGCGGCGCATATCGAAGGACTGCTCGTTGAGCGCGATGCCACTGCCCAGCAGCGGGTCGGCATAGGATGGCAGCGCGTCAAAGTAGGCAATGTCGCGATAGTCGACGCGGAGGTCGTAAAGCTTGGCCTTGCGCGCATCAACGTGCAGCGTAGAGTAAGGGTCGTCGCCCCAGTCGTAGGCGCGCACGTGGATCTGGTCGAAGAGGCGGTGTTTCGGATCGGTCAGCGTGAATTCCGTGCCAATCAGTTTGGGCCCCGACCCCAGGTTGACGAAGCTGCGGTAGGCGTCCATGCTCCCGGCCACATTGCTGCGCCAGGTATAGCCGAAATCGATCCAGCCGGTGAAGACGGCCTCGCTGGAAGGCACCGGAGAGGTTGCGGCGGCGTCCGGGGTAGCGGCCGGGGTTGCGGCTGCAGGCGTCGCAGTGGCCGGCGTGGCGGCGGCCGGCGTCTGGGCCACGGGCGGTTTGGCATCCTGCGGCGCCGCGGTCGCCGGCGCGGTCGTTGCTTGGGTCGGGGCCGGGGTCGCGGGCGGGATAGTCGCTGGCGGCGGCGTTTGCGCCAGCGCGATTGCCGAGATTGCGGCGAAGCCGATCAGCAGGTATCTCATTTGAGTAAGTTCCTGTCAATGTGGCTGCCGTGCACCTTTTGATGGCAGACCGTGCAGTTCTGGTAGCGCGGCGAATTCAGATCGTGGAATGCCGGCGGAACCACCCCCGCAACGCGAACCGAGTTGTTACCAGGCAGGTTGGCGTGACATTCGAGACAGACAAACCGTACCTCCTGCCGCGTCAACATGCGAGGGTTCGTGGAGCCGTGGGCTTCATGGCATGCGCCGCACCCTTCGAAGCGCACCGGCTCGTGCTCGAATGCGAACGGGCCGCGCTTGTCGCCGTGGCAATTGAGGCAGCCAGGTTCGTTGGAGCCGAAACTCTGCTGCATCGCGGGGCGTATAGAACCGTGCGGATTGTGGCAATCCACGCAGCTCATGGCGTTCTCCGGCACCCTGTGATGATTCGGCTTTGAGAATTGCGCCCAAACGTTTAAGTGACAACCGGCGCATTCGGCGTTGATGGCCGCCGCCCCGTGCGGCGCCAGTCCCATGGGCCCATCGGCGTGAATCTTATGGCAGGTGGTGCAGGCCACCTGGTTCTTGGCGTGGCTGTTTTGCAATCGTCCCACTTGCGTCGGAGTGTTGAGATGGCAGCCCATGCAGATCTTGTCGGCGGCGGCCGCTGTCAGCTTGGCTGGTTGGCGGATATCCGCGGCCGACGCCGAGTCCGCATGCTTCTGCCCCGGCCCGTGGCACGATTCGCACGCGCGGCCCACAAAGCCGCGGTGCTTGTCGGTATCCACCATGGCGTGCGGGCTCTTCTGGAACGCGTTGAAGATGTCCTCATGGCAGGCGCTGCACGCGGCAGACCCGGCGAATGGCGAAGGCGCGGGAGTTGGCGCAGCCGCGGGAGCCGGCGCCTGCGCGGGTGTGGGCGCTTGCGCCGGCGGGGATGCTTGCGCTTGCGCCGACGCGGGTGCGGCTACGGGCGCCGGCGCCTTCATCTCTTGGCCGGAGAGCGGAGCTCCGGCCAGGATCAACCACACAGGCAGTAGAGCCTGTGCCGCTCTGGCGCCGTGAGTGCGTGATCTTGCGCGGTTGCCGGGAATCACTCCCTGACGGTCGTGGCTCCGATCAGAGCGGCTCCTATCGGCAAGCGGTTTCACGATAGCACCCAATCTCGCGGTCAGGAATCTAATACTGCGCATGGACCGAGTCAACCGCGTAAGCGCCTCCGGTTCCATGGCACACGTTGCAGCTTTCGCCGAGCGTGGTGGTGTTGGCCAGGAAGTGCGAGGCGGTCGGAAGGTCCACATGGCATCCCGAGCACGCCGACGATATCGGCTGCACCGGATTGATCAGCCCTTGCGGATCGGTTACGGCGTTCAGACCGGTCAGCGACAGGTCGTTTTGCTCCGAGCTATTGACGTGACAGAACGCGCAGTTCGCCAGATCTGTGGCTGCGCCGGCTGGCGACAGGCCGGGGAAAAGAACCCCGGAGAAATCATTGTGGCTGCCCCCGAAACCCACCACGATATAGGGCTTTCCGCCGTCCGCCGTGACGTTCACGCCGTCGTGAATGCGATGCACCAGCAAGTTGAAGTTGATGCCTTGCGGAGGCGCGGCTTTGTCCGCGGCAACCGTCGCAGAGGCGCGGGTGGTTGCATCGGTGTTCGACGGATTGTGACACATTACGCAGTACATGGTGTTGCTGCGCAGCGTCCCGTGCTCCGACAGCGCCACATGGCAGACGTTGCAATTTGTCACTGCCACCACCGTGCGGCGTGTCTCCACGGGCGAGCCGTCCACCGAGAAGTAAGTTACCGGGTTGAACGCTCCATACTCCACCGCCTGCGATGACGTGGTCCCCGCCAGAACGGTTTGCGTGATCCGCGCTTCTCCGCCAATGGCATAAGTTCCCACCGCTTTCGCCGGAATCACGTTAGTGAAGCTGTAAGTGCAGCTACCGCTAGCACTGCACGCCGCAGCCGTCATTGCGCTTTCTGTAACATATCCGGGCGTGGTCGTGCTCGTACCGAAAATGGTGTAGCCAAAATCGGTAGTCGGGCCCGCCATGGTGAAAGAGAGCGAACCCAGCGTCGAGAGCGCAATCGGCTTCTTGCTGTTGTCGAGCAGAGTGAATGCAACCACCGGGGCGCTTCCCGCCTTGGTATTCGTCACGCCGGTGATTACCAAGTTGATGCCCGAGATCAGCGTATCGGGGTTTGGCGGGTAATTCGCGGCGGTATCGGTGGCCACCACGTGCGCTCCCATGATGGAGGCATCGAATGGGTACTGGCCCTGTGGTATATGGCATTGGGCGCACTGGGTGTCGTCCAACTGGAATCCGCCGGGGTGGTTCACGCCGGTGGCAAAGTTCACGTTATCGTGGCAGGATCCGCATGCTACGCGTGTCGGATTAGTGAGGAACGCCGTAGCTTGCGCCGCGCCCGTGGTTTGTTGATGGCAAACCTCGCAACGCTGAGCGCTGGCCGGATCGATCACCGTCGAGTAATTACTGACGCCGAAGCTGGTAGTGATCTCAAAGGTGCCCCCCGCGACCACGCTTGGCAACGACGAGCCCATGTGGATTCTATGGATGAAGCTCTTGAAATCGACTGTGGCCCCTGTGTTCGGGTCGACATTCTGCGGCGTATGGCACATCACACAGAGGTTGACGCCGCGCCGCGATCCGCCGTGCGCGGATAACTGTTCATGACATTGGTTGCAGCTCGAAGTCTCGATTACGTCGCGCGTGTGCGTCACCTTGGCGCCGTTGGGCACGAAGTTGAACGTGGTGCTGGCGTAGTAGGTGGCCAAGCCATACGACGTCAGGCTGCGCGATCCGTAAATGCCGATGGTGTTAGTCGCCGTGGGATCGAAGCCCGCGGGCGCCTTGGTCGCGAATACATATTGATAGGCGCCGCTTCCCAGAGCGGTGGTGGTCCCGCCGGAATCCGCGCCCGGCTGAGTCTCCGAAGCGATCAACGTGCCGCTGGCGGCCTTCGTAGTATAGGTCGTGTACTGTTCCTGACCATTGGGGATATACCCCGCGACGAAGCTCGTCGAGATCGTGCCTGGCGTATACACGCCTGCGGAATCGAGCGGCAGCCCGGTGGGGTCAGTCAGCGTGTATTGCACCGTGATCGTCCCGTTGGCGACGATGGTGGCGCCCGTCACTGTGATTACCAGTCCCGGGTTGACGAATTGCACCGTCTGAGCGTCCGCGTAGAAAGCCTTCTCGCGCGGCGAATAGTGGCGCTGCTGTTGTGCGCTCACCAGGCTAACAGCTAATACTAGCCAAAAACCAGCTTTTCCTGCTCTGCTTTCGAATCTCATTTGAACTCCACTGAACGGCCTGCGCCGTATGACTCAGCCTCTGCGCGATTTGGCGCAACGCCCATTCCTGAGCAAAATCCACTGGAACTATCCGGCGGCGATCATTATATTCAAAGGAAAGGACATAGCCGAAACATTTGCTTGTGTCACAGTCGAAGTCTCTCGCGCCACTGAACAGGTTCATCATGGGCCGGTACCTAATCATGCAGCAATGGGGCCATTCTCGCAGTAAGTTACAGTACCTCGGATATTGAAATCATTGTTTATTCCGGCACAATTGGCAGGATATTCGGCGGGCAATACGGATGGCGATGGCGGGCGCTGCGCGTGGCAGACGGGCAATTGGTGAAGAGTGACCCTGGCGGGAGAGCGTTCTCTCCGGCCAGGATCGGAACACAGGCAGTAGCGCCTGCCTTAGTAGTTCGCATGGACCGAGTCAACGGTAAAGGCGCCGCCGGTTCCGTGGCACACCGCGCAGCTTTCGCCGAGGGTGGTGGTGTTGGCCAGGAAGTGCGAGGCGGCCGGAATGTCCACATGGCATCCCGAGCACGCCGACGAAATCGGCTGCACCGGATTGATGAGCCCTTGCGGATCGGTTACGGCGTTCAGCCCGGTCAGGCTCAGATCGCTTTGCTCCGAGCTATTGACGTGACAGAAAGAGCAATTCGCGAGGTCCGTGGCTGAGCCGGTTGGCGACAGGCCGGGGAAAAGAACCCCCGAAAAGTCGTTGATACTTCCGCCGTGACCTACGACCACGTAGGGTTTTCCGCCGTTCGCCGTGACATTCACGCCGTCGTGGATGCGGTGCACCAGCAGATTGAAGTTGATGCCTTGCGCCGGCTGAGTTATATAGGAGGCAACTGTCGCGGTGGCGCGCGTGACCGCGTCCGTGTTGGACGGATTGTGACACATCACACAGTATTCTACGTTGCTGCGCAGCGTCCCATGTTCCGAGAGCGCCACGTGGCAGGTGTTGCAATTCGTCATCTGGACGATGGTGCGTCGAGCCGCCACCGGCGAGCCATCCACCGAGAAGTAAGTCACCGGGTTGAACGCCCCATACTCGATCGACTGAGAGGAAGTGGTCCCCGCCAGGATGGTCTGCGTGATCCGCGCCTCTGCGCCAATAGCGTAAGTTCCCGCCGCCTTCGCCGGAACGATATTGGTGAAGGCGTAAGTGCAGTTACCTTTGGTATCGCATTGCGAGGCCGTATTCGCGGTTTCCGTAACATATCCGGGAGTGCTGGCGTTGGCGGCGCCGAAGATGGTGTAGCCATAATCGGTGGTCGGCCCCGCCATGGTGAACGAGAGCGAGCCCAGAGCCGAAAGCGCGATGGGGTTCTTGTTGTTGTCGAGCAGAGTGAATGCAACCACCGGGGCGCTTCCCGCCTTGTTATTCGTCACGCCGGTGATGACTACATTGATGCCCGAGATCAGCGTATTCGGGTTTTGCGGGTAAAAGGCGGCGGTATCGGTGGTCATTACGTGCGCTCCCATGATGGAAGCATCGAATGGCGTCTCGCCCTGCGGGATATGGCAGTTGGCGCACTCCGTGTCGTCCGTCTGGAAGCCGCCGGGGTGGTTCGCGCCGGTAGCGAAATTCACGTTATCGTGGCAGGAACCGCAGGCCACACGCGTTGGATTCGTCATGAACGCCTTAGCTTGCGCGGCGCCCGTGGTTTGTTGATGGCAAACCTCGCAGCGCTGCACATTGGCCGGATCGATCACCGTCGAGTAATTGCTGGCGCCGAAACTGTTGGTGATCTCAAAGGTCCCGCCCGCGACCACGCTTGGCAGGGACGAGCCCATGTGTATCCTATGGATGAAGCTCTTGAAATCGACTGTGTCCCCCGTGTTCGGGTCGACATTCTGCGGAGTATGGCACATCACACAGAGGCTAACTCCGCGACGCGATCCGCCGTGCGCGGATAACTGCTCGTGGCATTGGTTGCAACTCGAAGTCTCGATCAAGTCGCGCGTGTGCGTCACCTTGGCGCCATTGGGTACGAAGTTGAACGTAGTGCTGGCGTAGTTCGTGGGCAGACTATACGCCGTCAGCGTGCGCGACCCGTAAATGCCGATAGTGTTAGTGGCCGTGGGATCGAAGCCCGAGGGCGCCGTTGTCTTGAATACATATTGATAGGCGCCGTTGCCCAGCGCGGTGGTAGTTCCGCCGGAATCCGCGCCCGGCTGATTGGTGGACGCGACCACCGTGCCGGTCGCCGCCTTGGTGGTGTAAGCCGTGTACTGTTCCTGACCATTGGGGATATACCCCGCGACGAAGCTCGTCGAGATCGTGCCCGGCGTATTCACGCCTGCCGAATCGAGCGGCAGCCCTGTCGGATCCGTCAGGGTATATTGAACCGTAATCGTCCCATTGGCGACGATTGTGGCGCCGGTTACTGTGATTGCCAAGCCTGGGTTGACGAACTCCACTGTCGCAGCGTCCGCATAAAACGCCTTCTCACGCGGCGAAAAATGGCGCTTCGTCTGCGCTCCGACTAAGCTCACCGCGACCACGATACAAATGCCAGCTTTCCTTGCAATGTTATTAAGTCTCATAGCTCTCCACCCACGGGCTTGCGCCATCTAGCTCAAGCCTCTGCGCGATTTGGCGCTACGCCTTTCCCTCGCCCTCCCGGGCGCAATCTATCGAGCGATCCGGTGGCTGGGATCATCGCGTTCAAAAGAACGGACATATCCGAACACTTAGGTATGTCGCAGTGGATGTTTCTCGCTCCGCCGGAAAGTTTCATAATGGCTCCGCAAGCTCCTAGTGCAGCCGTGCGGCCATTGCGATCGGGGAATGGCCGCACACATGCAAGCTCACCGCGCAGTGACCGCCAGTAATTCAGCCGTGAATTCAACCGCCGCAAGTCTGGGCCGGCAGCCGATGGATGCGCTTTTCCATCCCGGATCGGTCGCCGTAATCGGCGCAACGGAAACTGCGCGCGCGGTGGGCCGGACCGTACTCGAAAACCTGAGTTCGTTTCCAGGTCCTGTATATCCGGTGAACCCCAGCCACGCGACGGCGCTGGGCCGCACCTGTTATCCATCCATCGCCGCGGTTCCTGGGCGGCCCGATCTGGCGGTGATCGTGACGCCCGCAGCCACGGTTGCGGGGATCGTGGCGGAATGCGCGGCAGCGGGCGTTCCAGCCGCCGTCGTCATCTCCGCGGGCTTCAAGGAGGCCGGATCGGGCGGCCTGCAAATGGAGCGCGAAATCGCGGCGGCGCGCGGGAACATGCGCATCGTGGGACCGAATTGTCTGGGGATCATGGCGCCGCACGCCCGGCTGAACGCCAGTTTCGCGGCCGGCATGGCGCAGCCCGGCAAGATTGCGTTCCTCAGCCAGAGCGGCGCGCTATGCACCGCAATCCTCGACTGGAGCCTGCGCGAGATGGTAGGCTTCAGCGCGTTCGTTTCGACCGGCTCGATGCTCGACGTGGGATGGGGCGACCTGATCGGCTACCTGGGGGACGACCGGCACACCCACGCCATCCTTCTTTATATGGAATCGATCGGCGACGCGCGCTCGTTCCTCTCCGCGGCCCGGGAAGTGGCGCTCGAGAAGCCGATCATCGTGCTCAAGGCGGGACGCACCAGTGAGGCGGCGCAGGCTGCGGCTTCGCACACCGGCGCGCTTACCGGGCGGGATGCCGTGCTGGACGCCGCCTTCCGGCGATGCGGGGTGCTGCGCGTGGAGCGCATCAGCGAGCTTTTCTATATGGCCGAGACGCTGTCCCGGCAGCCCAGGCCTGCGGGCCGGCGGCTGGCCATCGTGACCAACGCCGGCGGTCCGGCAGTGCTGGCCACGGATTGTCTGATCGCCGAAGGCGGCGAGCTGGCCGAGCTTTCCGCGGAAACTCTCGCCGCGCTCAACCGCAGTCTGCCCGCGCACTGGAGCCGGCGGAATCCGATCGATTTGCTGGGCGATGCGGCGCCGGAGCGTTTCTCGGAAGCTCTGGAGCTGGCGGCGGCGGACCCGGGCGCGGATGGAATCCTGGTCACCTTCGCGCCGCAAGGCGTCAGCGCTCCCAATGAGGTAGCCGAACGTATCGCGGCGCAAGCGGCGACGCTGCGAAAGCCGCTTCTCGCCAGCTTCATGGGCGGAGCCGGCGTCCAGGGCGCCGATGCGATTCTCAATGCCGCGGGCGTGCCCACGTTCTCTTATCCCGATTCCGCGGCGCGCGCGTTCGTCGCGATGTTTCGCTACAGCGATAATCTTCGCGCGCTTTACGAAACGCCGGAGCTGGCGGAGACCAGTGTAGACCGCTGCCTGGTGGATTCGTTGTTTGCCCACGCGCGCGAATCGGGCCGGACCCTGTTGACGGAGATCGAATCGAAGTGGCTGCTGGCGGCGTACGGCATTGAAGTCACGCGCGCCGAGGCCGCTTTCACCGAGGATGAGGCGGTGAATCTCGCGGCGGCGATGGGCTATCCGGCCGTCCTGAAGCTGCACTCGGAAACTATTTCACACAAGAGCGATGTGGGCGGCGTCGAGTTGAACCTTGCCGATGAGGGCGCGGTGCGCGCAGCCTGGCGGCGCATCGCCGGAAGAATTCCACCTAAGGATTTCCTGGGAGTCTCGGTGCAGCAGATGGAGCCGGTTGCGAATGGGTTCGAGCTGATTCTGGGCGCCAGCGCCGACCCGCAATTCGGGCCGGTCCTGTTATTCGGCGCGGGCGGGCAGTTGGTGGAAATCTTCCGCGACAGCGCGGTCGGCCTGCCCCCGTTGAACAGCACGCTGGCGCGGCGGTTGATGGAGCGGACGCGCATCTACAAGGCGCTCGATGGCGTGCGCGGGAGGCGGCCGGTGGACCGAGGGACGCTGGAGCGGACATTGGTGCGCTTCAGCCAACTGGTTGCCGAAAACCCGCGCATCCAAGAGATCGACATCAACCCGCTGCTGGCGTCGGCCGACCGGATGGTGGCTCTCGATGCGCGCGTGGCGCTCCACGGATGGGACGTAGCCGATGGAGATCTTCCGCGCACCGCGATTCGGCCTTATCCTTCGAATTACGTAGAAGAGCTGACATTGCGCAGCGGGGCGCGCGTCACCCTGCGCCCTATCCGTCCCGAGGATGAACCCGCGATGGTGCGGTTCCACCAGAATCTGAGCGAGCGCAGCGTGCACTTGCGCTACTTTCACCACATCGCCTTGAGCGAGCGGGTGTCGCACCAGCGGCTGGCGCGCGTGTGCTTCATCGATTACAACACGCAGATGGCGCTGGTGGCGGAAACGGCGGATCGCGAGATCGCAGGGGTGGGCCGCCTGACCCGCACCACCGCCGCCGGCAAGGCCGAATTTGCGCTGATTGTGGCGGACGCGTGGCAGGAGCTTGGAATCGGCGCGGCGTTGCTGGGCAGCCTGATCGCGATCGGGCGCAAGGAAGGCGTGGGGCGGATTTGCGGCTCGGTCCTGGCGGATAACCGGCCCATGCTGGAGGTCTGCGCGCGGCTGGGATTCGACTTTGGATTCCCGGAAGACGGGGTGATCGAGGCGTCGCTGGGGCTGGGGTAGGCGGCAGTTCTTCGACGCAGAGACGCGGAGGCGCTGAGATAAGCGCAGAGAAGAGTAGAGAGATAGAAGATTTTTCGTCTCTCCACGAGAGCAATGTCTCCCTTACTGGCGGATTTGCGTCAGAATGGACCGCGACATTGTCCCGAAATGGGCACAATGCTAAAGTAGTGCGCGCGTATTGTTGCCGGCGGCACGCTGCACAATTTCGTGCAGTGGCTGACGGGGCACAAGGATCAACAGGCCGTGAAAACCGCGTTGGATACATGGTTCGGCGAAGCGAAGAAGGCGCGATGGACGAGTGCGTCCGCTGTGCGGCGATCTTATGCAACGGCGAGCATCGATGTGAAGAGAGTGCAGCATGAAGACTGAGCTAAAACCGATTCGGACGCAAAAGGACTACAGAGCGGCTCTCGCGGGGTTGGCGCACGTCTGGGGAGCGAGCAGGGGAACGCCCCGAGGCGACCGGCTCGACGTACTCGCAACGCTCATTGATGCGTACGAATCGAAGCACTACCCAATGGACCCTCCCGACCCTATCGATGCCATCAAGTTCCGCATGGAACAGCAGGGACTCGCCCGAAGGGACCTCGAGGGCATAATTGGCAGCCGAACGCGCGTAGCGGAAGTCCTGAACCGCAAGCGGGGTCTTTCCATCGCGATGATCCGGCGGCTGCATGATGCTCTGGGGATTTCCGCTGACATTCTGATCCGCCCTTCGCAAAAACGCGCGGCGTGACCCAATTGCGGCTCGGTCCTGGCGGATAACCAGCCGATGCTGGATTCGAGTTTGGATTCCCGGAAGACCGGGTAATTGAGGCGACGCTGGTGCTGGGGTGAGCGGCCCCAACGTCAGAAGTCAGTTCAACTATAAAAGGGGCAGTTCTTCGACGCAGAGACGCGGAGGCGCTGAGATAAGCGCAGAGAAGAGAAGTCTGTATCTTTGAGTTTTCTCCGCGCCGATCTCTGCGTCTCAGCGTCTCTGCGTCGAAAAAATGTCTCGATAATGGCGTGGCCCAGCCAGCCTGCGGGAAATGGCGCAGCGCTGCGCAACATCACTCAGTGCAGACGCGGAAATCACAGATAAAACGACGCACTGTTGCGGCGCATCGATTGCATTCTGGGAGGACACATGAGACTCGATGGGGCTCCTCTGCTGGTGATCTGGGAAACCACGCAAGCCTGCGACGTGGCTTGCGTCCATTGCCGAGCCTCGGCAGCCCCCCGGCGGCACTCATCGGAACTCTCAACGGAGGAAGCCTATCGACTCCTCGAGACCGTCAGGGAGTTTGGCAACCCGCTGATGGTCCTTACTGGTGGCGATCCTCTGAAGCGGCCGGATATTTTGCCCCTCCTCCGGCGCAGTGTGGCGCTGGGACTGCGCACCAACATCAGTCCCAGCGCGACTCCTCTATTGACGAGGGAAACGATTTGGGAATTTCGCAAGATCGGCGTGGCCCGAATGGCCATCAGCCTCGATGGTCCGGATGCCGAAACGCATGACGGCTTCCGCGACGCCCCCGGCGAGTTCGATCGGGCGGTGGAGGCGTTGGAAGACGCGCGGCGCATCGGCCTGGAAACGCAGGTCCAGACCGCGGTGACCCGGCGCAACATGCACCGGCTCGATGAGGTCGCCAGCCTGGCGGCGAAACTCGGGACGCGCATGTGGAGCGTGTTTTTCCCGGTGGCGGCGGGCCGCGCCAGCTCGGGCGACCAGGCGGCCGGCGATCTGGCCGCCGAAGAGTACGAGCAGGTCTTCGAAAAGCTGTACAACATTTCGCGCAACGCGCCGTTCGCGGTGAAGGCCAACGACGCCGTGCATTACCGGCGGTATATGGCGCGCCGCCTGCAAGAGCGGGCCGAACCCGCCGACCAGAGCCGCACCGTGTGGCGGGCAGCGGGCGTGAGCGATGGGCGCGGATTCGTATTCGTCTCGCATACGGGCGAGATCTATCCTAGCGCTTTCCTGCCGATTTCGGCGGGGAACGTGCGATTCGATTCGCTGGTGCATGTCTACCGCAACTCGCCGTTGTTTGTGGAGCTGCGCGATTGCGACGCCCTACGCGGCAAGTGCGGATTCTGTGAGTATCGCAGGCTGTGCGGCGGCTCGCGCGCCCGCGCCTATGCGCTTACCGGCGATTATCTGGCTCATGATCCGCGATGCGTTTATCAGCCGTGCGCGGAAACCGCCGGCGTCTTCCAGGAGGCTTAGCCATGCAAAACCAACTCCCACTTACGGCTGTCATTCGATGCGTTCTGAAGCCGCATCATTCCCTGCTGCGTAAAGAGGTGGAACGAGCGGCCGATCTGAACAGCAGCGTAGTAGTGGAGCAGCGGCCGCCGCTGTGCCGCGTGCTGCTGCCGCTCTATCGGCTGTTCCAGGAATTCCGCCGCGACCTGGAGGACCATCTGGACAGTCAGGATGCGCGACTCTTCCCGCGCCTCCTGGAGATCGAGGTAGCTCTACGCGAAGGCGAACGGTCCTTTCCCTGCGTGGAGGAGATCTCGGAAGCCTTGCGCCTGCTCAAATACGGACAGATCTCGCTGACCCGCGAGCTCGACGAGATGCGCGAGCTGACCGATGGCTTCATGGCGCCGGCCGGCGCGTGCGAATGTTACGGCGAACTGCTGGACGTTCTGGCAGGGATTCAGATGGAAGTGGCGTCGGAGGTGCGCATGGAAGGCAGTATGCTCTTCCCGCAGGCGGCGGAGTTAATGGAACGGGTGCGGCATAGCGAGGCGGCCACGCGAGCGCACGCCGGAAAGCTTCGCGAATTGCGAGCGGTAGTATAGGCCGGTAGTATAGGCCGGAGGCGCCGGCGACTGGGACTGTCTTTCTAAGTAGAGGCGGAACGCGGCGAGAGGAATCGGCGCCGACGAGCTGACGTGTCGGCGATCTTAGTGACGCGCGCATTCCCAAGGTTGAGGGCTGCGAATCGGGCCCAAGGGAGTCGGCAAGGGCGACGATTCTTATATTGGAAACGATCTTACGATAGCCGATGGTATCCTGAAGCTGTCAGCAGTGTTCGATATCAATCCACTTCGCCGGCCGGGAGTGCTTCTGATCGGCGGACTTTTAGCCATCAGCGCTCTTTTCGCATTCCAGAAGCCGTTCCGCGAGTATCCGGGCCTGGAGTACGAGAAGTTTCCGCTGCCGCCGGATTATCAGGACAAGACCGAATGGGCGTTCGCGCGCCTGATGTATCCGCCGGTGGGGCGATACTACGGCGGTTACCTCATGAATGGCGATTGGAGGGAGGGAGGGTCGAACTGGACCATGGATTATCCGCGCTCAGACCGCCATTTTTCGACCGCCGTCCGCCGGTTGACGCGGCTCAGCGCGCGCTCCGTGGAGGAGCCCATCAATCTCGACGATCACGACGTGTACGATTGGCCATGGCTCTACGGCGTAGAGGTGGGCCATTGGAACCTGACCGACGAGCAGGCTAAGACCATGCGCGAATTCCTGCTGCGCGGCGGCTTTTTCATGTGCGACGATTTTCATGGCGACATCGAGTGGGGCATGTTCTTCGATAGCATGCACAAAGTATTTCCCGACCGGCCGATTGTGGAGATTCCGGACAACGACCCGATCTTCGCGGCCATCTACGATCTTTCGCATCGCTATCAGGTGCCGGGCATGCCGGCATTGGAAGAGGGGCACACGTATGAAAAGGGCGAGACGGGAAAAGTGCCCCACTGGCGCGGCATCTACGACGACCATGGCCGCGTCATCGTAGCCATGTGCCACAACATGGACCTGGGCGATTCGTGGGAGCACGCCGACGATCCGAAGTATCCCGCGAAGTATTCGGATTTGGGGATACGCATCGGCATCAATTATCTGGTCTATGCGATGACGCATTGAGGCAAGCATGAATTGGAGCGCAACGGGAGCGGTTTTGCTGGCATTGGCGGTGATTCTGGGCGCGTTCGGCGCGCATGGTTTACAGAACCGGCTGGACGATTACGCGCGCGGAGTCTACGAGAAAGCGGTCTTCTACCACTTTCTGCATGCCATGGGAATTCTGGTGGTGGCCGTTCTGTCGCGTACTGGAACGTTTCCTCAAGAGGCGGCGGACATGGTCTGCTGGTGTTTGCTGGCCGGGATCGTGCTGTTCTCCGGAAGTTTGTACGCGCTGGCGGTGACGGGCAACCGCTCGCTGGGCATGATTACGCCGTTGGGCGGGCTGGCGTTCATCCTGGGATGGGTGCTGTTGGCCTGGCGATTGCGCCGCATAATTTAGCGCGCGGCAGAGGCGTTAAAATGAGGCCTTCTGCTACGGGGCTCAGGCCTAATCTCCGTTGTTCGGCCGCTAACTCCGGGAGCCGGTCTTCTCCGGCTTTATACGGCCGATGCTCTGAATGAGGGGTCGCGTCTTCCCACGGAAAGCAGTATTCTTTTTTCGTTCGAAATTGACTTTGTCGGAAGGCGAAGTTCTGGCAGATCCTCCACCAGATTTGGCTTGAGGAGAACGCACATAGCCTTACGAATTGGCGCGTCTGCTTCGTTCGGCGGCCATCACTTGCCGACTCCGCATTCCGACCGGAGCGGCGCGTCGAGACTCGCCCAGCGTGGCCGCAGTCACTCGTAACGCAGGCAGATTGCCGGGTCCACCTGCGTCGCGCGCCGCGCCGGCACATAGCACGCGATCGCGGCAACCGCACAAAACAGCGTCGCCACTGCCGCGAACGTGAGCGGATCGGCTGGCTGCACTTCGAAAAGCAGGCTGCGCATCCACCGCGTCACGCTCCACGCGCAGGCAAAGCCCAGCGCAATTCCGACCAGCCACAGGGTCGCCCCTTGCCGCAGCACGAGTCCCATCACAGCGCTCCGTTGCGCGCCCAGAGCCATGCGGATGCCGATTTCCGCTGTCCTCCGTTGTACCGAATACGCCATCAGCGCGTACAGACCTAGCAGCGAGAGAAACAGGGAGATGCCGCCGAACACGGTCAGCACCAGCGTTTGGAAACGCCGTTCCGCGCTCGCCTCGGAAACCAATTGATCCATCGTTCGCACGTCTGCCGCCAACGCCGCGTCGGCGTTTCGCAGCAGGCCCTGGAGGGCCGAAGCGGTCCGGTCCGGAGGCAGCGTTCCACGCACCGCGACGGCGACCGAACCGGTGGGTACCTGCCACAGCGGCAAATAGAATTGCATCGGCGGGGTGGTGTCCAGCTCGCGCATCCGCACGTCCGCCACCACGCCGACGATTGTCCGCCAACCGCTGGTGTGCACACGCCTGCCCAGCGCCGACCGTCCTGGAAAATATCTCCGTTCGAAGCTTCTGCTCACGATAATCACCGGCGTCCGCCCAGCCGCATCGGCGTCATCGAAGGCTCTGCCCTCAAGCAGCGGAATTCCCATCGCGGCGAAGTATCGCGGCGTCACCGAACGGTTTTCGAAAGACGTCTTCTCGTCGAACGGGTAACCCTCCACTTCGATTAGACTGAGCGATTCGCCACCGCCCAGCGGAACGCGGTCAACGGCCGCGGCCTCCTGCACGCCCGGCACGGCTTGGATTCGGGCCAGCAGGGTGTGGAAGAATTCGCTCTGCCGCTGTGGTTGGTTGTATCTCCCGTCGAGGTGAATGCCCATCGTAACCGTGGAGAGCGAGGCGAAGCCCTTATCCACCGACTCCAGTTTCAAAAAGCTGCGGATCAGCAGACCCGAACCGACCAGCAGCACGATGGTGAGCGCCATCTGAGCGACAATCAGCCCGCGGTGTAGCCGGCTCGCGCCGCCTTTGACGCTGCGAGTCCCCGAAGCTTTGATAGCCTGGTTCAAACTGCAGCGCGAACCGGACCATGCCGGGAACAGTCCCGAAAGCACAGCGGCCGCCAGCGAAACGCAAACCGTAAACAGCAGGACGCGGCCATCGATTGAGGTTTCTTCGATCCGCGGAATGTTAGCCGAATGGAAGTTCACCAGAAGCCGGACCATCCAAAACGCCGCGGCAATCCCGAGGACGCCGCCGGCTAAGGCGACACATAAAGATTCCGCCAGAAGCTGCCGCACCAGCCGCAAGCGTGAAGCGCCCAGCGCCGTTCGCACACCGATTTCCTGTGCCCTGCCGCCGGCGCGGGCGAGTCCGAGGCCCGCTACGTTTGAGCATGCGATCAGCAGCACCAGCAATACCGCCACCATGAAGATCAGCAACGGGCGGCGGGAACCGCCGGTGATCTGTTCGTCAAACGGGCGGACCACGCCCTGAGCCTTCTTGTTCAGTTGCTGGAAAGGGGGATCGAATCGCGAGGTGATCGTGGCGATTTCCACCTGTGCCTGATTCAGACTAACTCCCGGCCGCAACCGTCCGATAGCGTTGCCCGGATTATCGTCACGCGACGCCCTCTGCTGCGGAGTCATTGTCCAAGGCAACCAGATATCAGTCGACTTCCCCACTGCCTCCAGGCTCTCGGTGCCGTGCGGAAAGGCAAACCCGGCCGGCATCACTCCGATAATCCGGTACGGCCGCGCGTTCAGCAGCATCTCTCTCCCCAGCACGTTACGTTCGCCGCCGAACCGGGACTGCCAGAGCGAGTGGCTGATTACCACAACACCTCCGTGGCCCGGCTGAGTGTCGGCGTTGTCCACGGCGCGTCCGAGCACCGGGGAAACGCCCAGCGTGCGGAAGAAGCCGGCGGTGACACGCGATCCGGTAGCGTCGAACGCCGCATCGCCTGTCGCATGACCTAACGACGCATTCAGTTGGCCTTTGGTGAACATTGCCAGGCTCGCAAATGAGCGGCTCTCCCTTTGCCACGTGAAGAAATCACCGATGACCGGCGCCCACGCTTCCAGCGGAGCGCCGGGAATGCCTGGAATCGGCTCGTACAGAAATACCAGCCGCCCCGGGTCGCGGTAAGGCAAATCGCGGAGCAGCACCGCGTTGACCAGGCTGAAAACTGCCGTTGTGGCGCCTATCCCCAGGGCCAGCGTCACCACTGCCAGGACGGCAAATCCCGGAGTTCTGCGCAGCAGGCGCAGACCGTAACGAAGGTCCAACAGAAGCGAATCCAGCAGGCCCTTTCCGCGGGCTTCGCGGCACGCTTCTTTGGTTTGGCGGA
>Ga0116129_1000135_pt1 | contig 53588 bp, 45 predicted proteins | sample June2015DPH_17_2_FD_89732 | JGI IMG/M metagenome (GOLD analysis project Ga0116129, IMG submission 89732) | Peatland microbial communities from SPRUCE experiment site at the Marcell Experimental Forest, Minnesota, USA - June2015DPH_17_10 | ecosystem: Environmental > Terrestrial > Soil > Wetlands... | reverse complement strand
GAGTCGAATACGGCTTATGCGCAGGGTGGAATTGCAGTGGCGATGGGGGGCGACGAGGATGTTGCGCTGCATTTGGAAGACACGATAGCGGCGGGCGACGGGTTGGTGAATCGCAACGCTGCAGCGGTTCTGGTCTCCGCGGGGCCGCGGCGAGTGGAAGAGTTGCTGGCGTGGGGTACGGCGTTCGATCGCGGGACGAATGGGCGGAACGGTGAGGCTGGCGAGTTGCTGCGGACCCGCGAAGGGGCTCATAGCCTGTCGCGGATATTGCATGCGAATGGCGATGCCACTGGGCGTGAGATTGCCGTGTCGCTGCTGCGGCATGTGCGGGAGATTCCGCAGATTGAGTTGATGGAGTGGGCGACGGGCGTGGATCTGATCGTCGAAGACGGACGCGTGGCTGGAGCGACTTTGCTTGATGGCGAAGGAGGATTGCGCGTAGTGCACGCTCGAGCGGTGCTGCTGGCGAGTGGAGGAGCGGGGCAGGTCTATAGCGATACGACGAACCCCGCGGTGGCGACGGGCGATGGGATCGCGATGGCTTATCGCGCAGGAGCGGCGGTCAGCGATATGGAGTTTTATCAGTTTCATCCGACGGCTTTTTCTGCGCCCGGCGCTCCGCGATTTTTGTTGAGCGAGGCATTGCGCGGGGAGGGCGCGTTTCTGGTGAACGCGAAGGGCGAGCGGTTCATGGAGCGCTATCATCCGCTGCTGGAGTTGGCTCCGCGGGATGTAGTGGCGCGGGCGATTACACGCGAGGGGATGGATGGGCCGGTGTATCTCGACATGCGACATGTGCAGAAAGATCTGCATGCGCGGTTTCCGGGGATCTCGGCGTTTCTGGCGAAGTATCACCTGGAGTTGGTGCGGGATCTGATTCCGGTGCGGCCGGCGGCGCATTATCTGATGGGCGGCGTGAAGACCGATGTGCAGGGAAGGACTTCGCTGCCCGGACTGTATGCGGCTGGCGAGGTTGCCTGTACAGGAGTGCATGGCGCGAATCGGCTGGCGAGTAATTCGCTGCTGGAGGGTTTGGTGTTTGGAGCGCTCGCGGCGGAGACAATGATGGAGGAACAGGGCTCGGGGTCTGCTTCTCGTTCGGGGGTTCAGGTCTCAGGTGTAGTAGAGGCGGATGCAGATGGAGCGACAACGGAGGCTGAGACGGAGCGATGGATCGCCGAGCTGCGGGGCTTAATGTGGAAGTATGCGGGGCTGTTGCGCGATGCAGGCGGGTTACAGGAGGCGCAACGAGGTTTGGATGCGCTGGCAGTGGCGATGCCGAGAGGTGTGTTCCGGCGGGCGCTTGAGGCGAGGAACCTGCATGCGGTGGCCGCGATGATTGTGGCTTCGGCGCTGGCCCGTGAAGAGAGCCGGGGAGCACACTTCCGCAACGATTTCCCACTCCGCGAAGCAGTGGCGAAGCACTCGGTGATGCAGTTCGGAGTGTTGTCGTTTGTGGCTTAAAGAATCGTGAGCCCGATGGGAAGGATAATGCCTGCAAGCAGGATAGCAGTGATCAGCGCGGCTTGAGATGGCGCGATAGGAATAGGTTCCGAACGCTTGCCGGAGTCATTTGTTGAACGGTTTCATCCTGAAGAATCAATTCTCTACCGAAGTTCTTTTATAGACGAGAGAGACCAGGATGGTGATGGAGAGTATGCCGATGACGACCGCCAGCGAAGTGATTGGGCCGATGTCGACCCAGTGCGCAGAGAGCATCTTGAGGGCCGCAAAAGCGAGGACAGCAGCGAGGCCGTAGTGAAGGAAGCGGAGCTTGGTAAGCAGGTGGGCGAGGACGAAGAAGAGAGAGCGCAGGCCCATGACGGCCATGATGTTAGACGTGTACGCAAGGAAGGGATTGCGTGTGATGGAGAGGACGGCGGGGATGGAGTCGAGCGCGAAGACGACATCGGTGAGTTCGATGGCGAGGAGAGCGAGGAAGAGAACGGTGATCATCGGGCGGCTATTCTCGCTGACGAAGAACTTGTCCTGACGCAGGCTGACCGGGTGGACGCGGGTGAGCCAGGTAATCCATCGCGGCGTGGTCTCAATCGTTTGTGATGACGGCAGAACGAGGCGGACGGCGGCGATGAGCAGGATGGTGGCGAAGAGATAGCTGATCCACTCAAAGCGTGCGAGGAGTTCGAGTCCCGCGGCGATAAAGCCCCCACGCATCAGGATGGCGCCGAGGACTCCCCAGAAGAGGACCTTGGGCTGATGGTCGGGTGCGATGTTGAAGACCCGGAAGAGGATGAGGAAGACAAAGAGATTGTCGATGGAGAGGGATTCTTCGATGGCGTAGCCGGCGAGGTATTGCGTTGTGCTCTGGCTGCCCATCGAGTGGAAGAGGAAGAGGGCGAAGGCGAGCGCGGCGGCGATCCAGAGGACAGTGGCGGCAACGGCGGTGGAGTGGGCTTTTGCGGGGCCTTGGCGACGCGCGTAGATAAGCTCCATCCCCAGGAGAATGAGGATGAAGAGGTGAAACCCAATCCAATGGCTGATGGGCGTGGCGCCGGGCATCTCTTTTGAATGCTATAGCGCGGAAGGACCGGATGCACGGAGGCTCTGGTGGTTGGGCCAATCAGGACGAGAGGCCGCACCGCTTGGCCGCAGTTCACGATACGCGGCGAGAGAGTTTAGATTGTGCCGACAACCATCGTGTAGACACCGTAGAGCGCGATCGCGAGCAGCAGCCACAGAATGGATGAAAAGAAGAGGCTGCGCACGATCGCGCTTACGCCATGGGTTTGGAAGAAGCCGTTGGAGGAGGTTTGGTTTGACCCCTGGCCGGTGAAGCTTTTGTATCGCGACTGTAAGGATGGGAACGCTGGTGTGTGCATTGTTGGACCTCAATCATCACGAATGAGAGTAGGGCGGTTGGTTTATCCACAGCCATCCCTCAAAGGGAGCAGTTTGTAACTCATTTGGGTGATCGGAGCGGTTGCGGTTCCTGATACAGGGAACCTACGCAGAGACCCACAAAGGAATGACACGAATGGCGGGATAGCGTAGGATTTGGCGGTATTCAAGCTCTGTAATTCGGGCCACGTGATCCAAATCTTATAGGGGGTTCTTTCTATGAAGACAGCGATTCGTTTGATGGCGGTTGCGACGGGGCTTTTGGCGGTGCAGTTTGCGGCTGCTCAGGCGCCTGCTGGGGCGCCCGCCGGCGCTACCGGTCTATGCAAAGATGGCACTTATGCGACGTCTACGAGCAAAAGTGCGGGTTGCCGTGGGCACCAGGGGGTGAAGGACTGGTACGCTGCGACGCCTGCTGCGGCTGCTGCACCGGCGGCTGCTGCAACTCCGGCGACACCGGCTCCCAAGGCTATGGCTCCCGCGTCAGCAGCTCCAGCACCGGCAGCCGCTCCTGCACCGGCGGCAAAGGCGTCAACCTCCTCGAAGGCTGCTAAGACCGTGGCGCCTGGCGGTGGTCCAGGGATGGTCTGGCTGAATACGTCGAGCAACGTGTATCACTGCTATGGGGGCGAAGACTACGGCACGACCAAGGCTGGGGCTTATATGTCCGAGGCCGATGCGAAGGCCAAGGGCGGGCATCCCGACCACGGCAAGCCTTGCACCAAGTGATGCGACTGCGCCTCTGGGCCTGAGTGCGGCTTCAGGGGCGCTGGTTGATTAAGCGGATCATCTCGAGGAAGAGATCGCCAGAGATCTGGAGGGATTTGGCACTGATCTTGTCGAGGGTGTCCTGCGCGGTGTGGTGGTAGCCGTCGGGGGCTGCGTCGGTCGAGGGGCCATAATGTGCGTCGATCACATCGAGCACAGGCACGCCACGCTGCGCGAACGGCAGATGGTCGTCCTCTTCGGCTTCGCTGTATTTGAAGATGTAGGCGGAGTGGCCGGTGTTTTTTGCGGCGGCCTTCAGTATGTCGAGCAGCCACGGCGTGGAGTTGTCGACGTGGTCGATGTTGAGGTCTTTGTCGGCGATCATGTCGGCGACGAGGAACGCCTTGATCTTGCCAAGAGTGCCATCGTTGCTCCACTTAGCGGCAAGATGGCGAGTGCCGTAAAGGGAGTTCGATGAGGACCACTGACTTGGATCGTACGGCGGATTGGCGACCGCCTCTTCGCCGTCGTCGAAGACCAGCCAGACGGAGTAGCCTTCGGGAGGATGGGCGCGGAGGACGTTGCCGATCTCGATCAGCAGGGCGCTGGTAGCAGCGCCGTCGTTGGCTCCATAGAACTCGATGTCATGCAGAGGGTAGTTGGTCTCGTAGTGGCTGGCGAGGACGATGATGCCGTCTTTCTTGCCGGGATATTTGACGATGTAGTTGCGCATCGTCTGAAAGCCGATGGGAGTGCTGGCGGTGAAGGTGTCGGTTTCGAAGTTGCCCTTGGCGGCTTCGGCGGTGAAGTGCTGCTTGATGAACTCTTCCGCCTTGAGGTGGCCTGAGGAGCCGTTGAAGCGTTTGGGCGCGACCTGGAGGAGCTGGGCCGTCAGGTTGTAGGCGGCCTGGCCGTCGAAGCGGGCTGCGGTTTTTTGCGCGTGAGAGTTTGTGCCGGCCAACAGAAAAGCAAACAATGGCAGGAGCCACCGCAGGCCCTTCGGCTGCGTTGTTTGCAAAGTGCGCGAATCGCTCCGCTCAGGATGACGAGTTTTAGCGGCGTGAAAAGCTTGAACAATGTTGAGGAAGTTCATGCGGCCTTCTTTGCCTCTCTGGCTTTGCGGCGGGATGGATGGACCAGGTACGCAATGCCTACGCCGATCATATAGAGGACCAGCATGGGCGTCGCGAAGAGGCACATGCCGATGGGGTCGGGCGTGGGGCAGATGATTGCGGCGATGAGAAAGATGGCAAGGATGGCGTAACGGATGTGTTTGACGAGGAATTTGGCGTCAACGATGCCGAAGAGCGAGAGAAAGAAGATGAGGATCGGCAGCTCGAAGGTGATGCCGAGGCCTAGGATGACGGCGAGGAAGAAGCTGGTGTAGTCCTCAGTGGTGATGATGGGGTGAAACTGCTTTCCGAAGTCGAGGATGAGAACCACCATCGCTTTGGGAAGGACATAGTAGTAGCCGAACCATGCTCCTGAAAGAAACAGCAAGATAGTCGCCGACATAAATGGCACGACGTAGCGTTTCTCGTTCGAGTACATGCCGGGAGCGATGAAGAGCCACACCTGGTAGAGGATGAAGGGGCTGGCGAATATGGCGCCGAGAACGAACGAGGTCTTCAGGTACAGATTGAGCGCATCTGTGGGATGAAGGATGCTGAGGCCGCCCAGTCCCAGGGCGGTGTAGGGCGCCATGATGTAGTTGTAGAGCCGGACGTGGAAGGCGTAGGCGATGGCGAATCCGCCGATGAGGTAGTAGACGGAGTGGATGAGCCGTTTGCGGAGCTCAGTGAGATGCTCCATAAGGCTCATGCCGGGGAGCTCGGCACGTTCGGCTACGGCTTTGCGCGCTTTGTCGATGGGGTCGAGATCAGCCACGCTGCGCGGCCTCGGTGGTTGCGGCTTCTACTGTGGCCGTCTCTGGGTCGGGATCGTGGGGGATGGATTCGAGCATGGGAGAGAGCGTGGAGTTGCTGATAGGAAGGCCGGTGGACGGTGGCATGAGATTGAGATCGCCGGAGGTGGCGATAGGCAGCGGCTCGGACTTTGACTCAGCGGGCGACGATTCCGTGAGCGATTCAGTGAGTTGCGGCTGCTCGTGCGGGTGGCCGGCGAGGAACTCTCCGGTGGCAGGCGCGATAGTGTTCTCCGAGCCCTCGGTGATCGCTGGGGCTACGGGCGCGGCAGCCTCCATTGCGGCGATCTTCTTGCGCTGCTCCTCCTGGTCGGCGATGCGGAGTTCTTCTTCCATCTGCATGCGGAACTCATTGGAGGCGCGGCGGAACTCGGCCATGAGCTTTCCGATCTGGCGCGCGAGTTCAGGCAGCTTCTTCGGCCCGAAGAGGATAAGGGCGAGGAAGATGAGAATAGCGCTGTCCTGGAAGCTAGGCATAAGTCAGTCCCATGATACGGCTTACGTGGTAGCGGAACAAATGGATGGTGACGCGGAGGCTGTTGTAAAATTTTAAATGCAGGAACGTGTTGTACGGAGAAAAAACGCATCCTCCTGATGCGGATTGCGTCCAATGAATGAATGCGAACGGCCAACGCGGCCGCGAGTAGAACGATAGGAGTTGCAACATCCCCGCGGGTTGGGTAATGGCTCGAAGGAGCCGGTACGGCGAATCCGCTGCAACTTGAGCAGTGCATGCTTTCAACATCCCCGTCTCAGAGGGATAACGACAGTGCAGGCTATAGCCGGCGCGAGTCGGCCTCGAGAGACTGAAGGCGGAGTACTTTGAACGGACTATTAGAGATCGCTACGGCAGAGGCCGTGGCTGAAAATAATGCAGCGGCGTGTTCTTTAGACAACTACCTTGCCCAGCCGGACCACACCATGGACGACCGCATCGCTGTGGCGCGTGCCACGCTCGGAACCGACGTCGTTCTACTCGGGCATCACTACCAGCGCGACGAAGTCATCCGCTTTGCGGACTTTACCGGCGACAGCTACAAGCTCTCGAAGATTGCCTCGGAGACGAACGCGAAGTACATGCTCTTCTGTGGCGTGCATTTTATGGCCGAGACTGCCGATGTGCTGGGACGGCCATGGCAGCAGGTGATTCTGCCGGACCTGAACGCAGGTTGCTCGATGGCCGATATGGCGGAGATCGGACAAGTGGAGGATTGCTGGGACTCGCTGGTGCGCGCGCGGTTGACCGATGCGGCCTCCGGTGGATTGATTCCGCTGACCTATATGAACTCGGCTGCGGCGATCAAAGGTTTCTGCGGCAAGCACGGCGGGCTCGTGTGCACATCCTCAAACGCTCGTGCTGCGTTCGAGTGGGCGTTTGCGCGCGGGGAAAAGATTTTGTTTCTGCCCGATCAGCATCTGGGACGAAACACCGCGTTTGCTATGGGGATTCCGATGAGTGAGATGGTGGTGTGGGACCCGTACCAGATCAACGGCGGCCTGAGCCCCGATCGTCTGAAGGCGGCGAAGGTCATCTTGTGGAAGGGACACTGCTCGGTGCATCAGCGGTTTCTGCCGGAGCATGTGGATCGCGTGCGCCGGGAACATCCGGAGATGCAGGTGATCGTCCATCCGGAGTGCCGCTGGGAGGTCTGCCAGAAAGCTGACGCAATCGGTTCGACCGAACGGATCATCGAAGTGATTGAAAAAGCTCCGGAGGGTTCGAGCTTTGCGGTGGGCACGGAGATCCATCTGGTAAACCGGCTGACCAAGCGATTCGCTCCGCTAGGCAAGCGAGTGGTGACGCTCGACGACGCCGGCTGTCTGTGTACGACGATGTACCGCATCTCGCCGCAGCACCTGGCGTGGGCTCTGGAAAACCTGGTGGAGGGGCGGGTTGTGAATCGCATCAAGGTGGACGATGATGTGAAGCAGTGGGCGCGTGTGGCGCTCGATCGAATGCTGGAGATCAGGATTTGAGCAAGACGTTTACCTTAGGCGAGGCGCAGACGCTGTTGCCGGTGGTTGAGGCTCTGTTGCGTAGGGCGCAAGCGGCGGGAGTGCGCGCTGGAGAGCTGGCGCAGGAGATGCAGCAGTTGAGTCAGCGGATCTTTCTCGCTGGGGGCATGCATGTGGATGTGGCTGTAGCCGCGCGGCGCCGGGCGGAACATGACAAGGCCGTGCAGGATGCCAAGGACACGCTGGCCGAGATCGATTCGATCGGCGTGCAGGTGAAGGATCTGGAACAGGGCCTGCTCGACTTTCCTTCCGTGATCGACGGTAAGCAGGTGCTGCTGTGCTGGAAGCTAGGTGAGCCAGCGATTACTCATTGGCATACGGAAGAAGAGGGTTTCGCTGGACGCAAGCCGCTGGATTCGCGGTTCGGTAAGACGGAACGGCTGAACTGAAGCGGCGACCGATCGAACCGGGCCATGCGAGTCGCCACGATGGTTCGTTGGACATTGATGAAAAAATTGTTCTACACAAGGTATCCTTTGCGAAGAAGTTACTTTGAGGTGATCGACGGTCCATGGCTTTCCCCAACGTTAAGCGCATTCTTCAGATAGGCTCACCGCTCAGCAGTCTCAAGCTCCTTTTAGTCGTAACGTTCTACTCGCGGCCAAAGTTTGCGACGCTTGCGCAGGCGCTGCTGTGGCCTTTTATTCATAACGGGGAGATATCGATCCGCTACCGCTGTTACGAGCGGTTTTGCAAGACCTTCCTGCGAATATCTGATTTGCAGGCAGACTATCTGAGCACCCGCGAACTGTGCGTGAATGATATTTATCTCCTCGATCTCAACTTCAGGCCAGATGTTGTGATCGATGGCGGAGGGAATATCGGGCTTTTCACTTTGCGCGCCGCGGCGGCTTTTTCTCCTGCCGGCAGGCCTTCCGTGAAGATTGTTGTCTGTGAACCTCTGCCGCGGAACATCGAACAGATCAGGAAACATCTTGAGGTAAACGGGGTGAAAGCAGAGATTCTGCCGAACTGTCTGGGTGGTACGCGCAGGACCATTCCTTTTTATTGCCGTGGAGCGAATGAGAGCAGCTTCGACGGGACTGACGCTTACGACAAGGTCATGGAGATTCCGGTTATTCTGCTGCAGGATGCGATCGGCACGTCGTCCGCGCAGCGAATTCTCATTAAACTCGACATCGAAGGTATGGAGATTGAAGCGTTGACGGCGTACCTTCCGACAGAACAGAGAGCGGTCTACATTGTGGGGGAGCTGCATCAATATCCCGTCAACAGACCAATCATGGAACAGCTCTTCCGCGATCACGGCTGGACGCTGGATCTCTATGATGTCGATGAACTGACATCGTCGTTCCGCGCGTGTTCCCCCGCCGCAGTTCCTTTGTTAGGGTGGGCGGCGGCGGAGAGGGTCGCAGTGCAGAGCTGACGGTGGACTGCACATCCTGTGGATAACTCAATTTATCGGACAATAATCTTTATCGTTTATACTTCAGTTAATGTTGATGAACGAGTCCAAATCGTTTCGCGAGCTTTGCCAGGAGAACGGCATTGCGGTGACGCACCAGCGGCAGGTACTGTACGAAGTGATGAAGACGATGCATGGCCATCCCTCGCCTGAGGAGGTTTATGCTCGAGTCAAAAAGAAGGTGCCGGCAATCTCGCTGGCAACGGTTTACAAGAACATACATCTGTTTGTGGAAAGCGGCGTCTTCAGCAAGGTGAGCATGCATCACGGCTCGTTGCGCGTGGAGATGAATGACGAGGCGCATCACCACATGGTGTGCTCGAAGTGTAAGAGGATTACCGACATTGGAGAGAAGGAGCTTGGGTTGGTCTCGAAAAAAGACAAGCTGCCCGGCGGATTTCTGGTGGAGCGGTATGCGGTCGATGTGATTGGCATTTGTTCGAAGTGCCAGTAAAGCGCGGTATAACGGCAACAAAATTTTTCGAGGTGAACGATGTCAACCGAAGCAAAATGTCCAGTCGCCCATGGCACAGCGCATGGCGCAGTCACGACCTCACACGGTGCAGGCCGAAAGAATCCCGATTGGTGGCCCAATCAACTGAATCTGCAGCCATTGAATCAGAACTCCCCTTTGAACGATCCCATGGGCGAGGCGTTTGACTACGCTGAGGAGTTCAAGAGCCTGGATCTGAACGCGGTGATCAAGGACCTGCATGCCTTGATGACGACCTCGCAGCCATGGTGGCCGGCCGACTACGGGCACTATGGACCTTTGTTCATCCGTATGGCGTGGCACAGCGCCGGCACCTATCGTATCGCCGATGGGCGCGGTGGCGCGGGCGCAGGCATGCAGCGGTTTGCTCCGCTGAACAGTTGGCCGGACAACGTCAGCCTCGACAAGGCGCGCCGGCTGCTCTGGCCCATCAAGCAGAAATACGGCCGCAAAATCTCCTGGGCCGACCTGATGATCCTCACGGGCAACGTGGCGCTGGAGTCGATGGGGTTCAAGACCTATGGCTTTGCCGGTGGGCGCGCAGACGTGTGGGAGGCAGACGAGACGTACTGGGGGCCAGAGGCAACGTGGCTGGGTGATAAGCGCTACAGTGGCGATCGCCAGCTCGAAAATCCGCTTGCCGCAGTGCAGATGGGTTTGATCTATGTCAATCCGGAGGGGCCGAATGGCAATCCGGACCCCGTCGCCTCCGCGCGCGACATTCGCGAGACGTTTGCGCGGATGGCGATGAACGACGAGGAGACGGTTGCGCTGATCGCCGGTGGACACGCCTTCGGCAAGACGCATGGCGCCGGCAATCCCGATACGTATGTTGGCCGTGAACCTGAGGGCGCGCCGATTGAGGAGCAGGGGTTTGGCTGGAAGAACAGCCTTGGCAACGGCGTTGGCGTGAATACGATCTCCAGCGGCCTCGAAGGCGCATGGACGACGAGCCCGGCGAAGTGGGACGTTGAGTATCTGGAGAATCTGTTCAAGTACGAATGGGAGCTGACGAAGAGCCCGGCAGGCGCTCAGCAGTGGAAGCCCAAAAACGGAGCTTCGGCGGGGACGGTACCGGATGCGCACGATCCCTCGAAAAAGCACTCGCTCACGATGTTGACGTCGGACCTCGCGCTGCGATTTGATGCGAGCTACGAGAAGATCTCGCGGCATTACCTTGCCAACCCGCAGCAGTTTGCGGACGCCTTCGCCAAGGCCTGGTACAAGCTGACGCATCGCGATATGGGCCCCATCGAGCGGTATCTCGGTCCACTGGTTCCTAAAGAACAGTTGATCTGGCAAGACCCCATCCCCAAGGTGGATCACGAGCTGATCGGCGAGGCGGAGATTCAAGCCCTCAAGGCCAAGATCCTCGCATCCGGTCTCTCCATCTCTCAACTCGTCTCGACTGCCTGGGCGTCGGCTTCAACCTTCCGTGGCAGCGACAAGCGCGGCGGGGCTAACGGAGCACGCATTCGCCTTGCACCGCAGAAGTTCTGGGAGGTGAACCAGCCAACCGAGCTTGGGAAGGTTCTCGATGCGCTGGAGAAGATCCAGAAGGACTTCAACGCTGGTGGGAAGAAGGTCTCGCTCGCTGACCTGATCGTCCTGGGCGGCTGCGCAGCCGTCGAAGAGGCAGCGAAGAAGGCCGGCCATGACGCGAAGGTTCCCTTTACGCCGGGGCGCACGGACGCGTCGCAGGAGCAGACGGATGTCCACTCGTTCGCCGTACTCGAGCCCATCGCCGATGGCTTCCGCAACTATCTTCGTCCGGGACACGAGCCGTTCGCGGCGGAGTTGCTGGTAGACAAGGCAAACCTGCTGACGCTCACTGCTCCGGAGATGACCGTTCTCATCGGCGGTCTTCGCGCGCTGAGCGCAAACTTCGGACAGTCCTCAAACGGTGTCTTTACGAAGAAGCCCGGCACGCTGACGAATGACTACTTCGTGAATCTTCTCGACATGAGTACGAAGTGGCAGAAGTCCGATAAAGACGGCGTGTTGGAGGGACTCGACCGGGCCACCGGCGATCCGAAGTGGAAAGGCACCATTGTCGATCTGGTCTTCGGTTCTAACTCTCAGCTCAGGGCTCTCGCTGAAGTGTATGCGTGTAGTGACTCGCAGAAGGTCTTCGTGCGTGACTTTGTCGCGGCCTGGAGCAAGGTGATGAACCTCGGGCGCTTCGACCTCGCGTAAGCTCAGAGGTAGGTAAGGGAAAGAAAGAGCGGTCCAGCGATGGGCCGCTCTTTATGTTTTGTGGAGAGCTAATTGGGTCGCGGAGTGGCTTCGGGTCTGCCGCCGGGGTTCCATGCGGGCTTCCATGCAGAGTTCGCCAGCCAGCGGATAGGGCCGACCATTGATTCGATCGCTTTCGTCATGTGATTGAAGTCGATGGTGCTGATCTCGTCGCTGGGCTGGTGATAGTCCTTGTGCAATCCATAGCTGGAGACGGTGTGGGCGACGATCCCCTGCGTGGCAAGCGCGTAGTTGTCGGAGCGCTGGAAGAAGTTTTGATTAGGGTGAGGATCCTTGACCAGATGTGCGCCATGCTTTGCCAGCTCAGGTCCGAGATCGGAGCGTTCGAACCCCGTAAGCCAAAGCGTTCCGGCGGGAACAGCCGAATCGGGGCGGCCGATCATCTCGAACTCCAGGTTGGCGACGATGCTGGTCAGCGGCACGGGCGGATGCGCGAGAAAGGCGCGGTTACCGAAGCCGCCAAGCTCCTCGGAACCGAAGCATGCGAAGACGATGGTGCGTTTGGGGCGGGGACCGGTGGCGAGAATGTGAGCAAGCGCCAGGACGGCCGTAGTCCCGGAGGCGTCATCGTCAGCGCCGTTGTAGATCGTGTCGCCCGTTGTCGCTGCGCTGACTCCAAGATGATCAAGATGCGCGGTCAGCAGGATGACCTCATTGGGCTGAGTGCTGCCGCGTAGAATGCCGACGGCGTTCCACGTCTCCTTGCGCGGCACGTTCTGAAACTTCGAGAGCCGCTGTTGAATTCTTTCAGGCAACGGGTCGGGCAGTGCGGTCTTCTGCAGGAAGGTCCCGTTGTCGCCGCCGGGTTCGAAGCCAAGGGACTGTAGCTGTGCAGCGACGAAGAGGGCGGCGATGTGTTCGTCGCGTGTGGCCGAGCCGCGTCCGTGCAACTCATCATCGGCGAGGAAGTTCATATCCGCGTGAACTTCTCGTTGCAAGGTTGTCGTTTCCGCTGCTGGTGCGTCGAATGAGTGGGCTGGCTGCCCATATGCCGTGAAGATGGAGATCAGTGCGCCCGAAAGAGCGATTACACTCAGGCGGCGCAGAGGTTTCGATGCGTACATTGTCGAGATTATAGAGGAATGCGGATTGAATTAGTCTTGAAAGACGCAATGCTGTGAGGAGAGGGACGACGCGTGGGTGTGATGAAGCGAAGAAGAATGCATTGTTGTGTGGCAATCGCATTCGCCATGGTTTTGCCGGCCCTTACAGGCTGTGGCTTTTTCCCTCCGATTGACACCACCACTGGTGGTGGTGGGACCGGCACCACCGGTAACCAGGTCTATGTCGCGAACCAGGCGGCGAGCTCGATCGGCGGCTTCGTCATTGGCACGGGAACCCTCACGGCAGTGAACGGCTCTCCACTGGCAGCGGGATTCAAGCCAATATCGATGGTGGTGACGCCAGGCAACGGCCTGCTTTATGTCGGAGCAGCGAATGGCATCTTCGTCTATTTCATCAACTCCGACGGCTCGTTGACGACGCCGGCTACCGGTTCGCAGCCTGCGGGCGTCTTCGCGACCTCGATGACCGTCTCTCCCGACGGACAGTGGCTGATCGTGCTCGACGGCACAACGCAGCAACTCGACATCTTCCAGATCAACGCGTCGACCGGCGCGCTGACCTCGCTGACCGCGCCCGCGACTTACTCGATCTTGTCGGGCACCTGGCAGCCAAGCGACGTGCAGATCTCGTCGGATGGAACTCTGATCTTCGCGGCTCTGGGCACCGGCGGCGATGCGGTATTCACCTTCAATACGACGACAGGCGTAGCAGCCAGTAGCCAATATCTGGCGACGGGCAACGCAGCCACAGGCGACTTCGGGCTTGCGATCAGCGCAAACACGACCTATCTCTATGTCGCCCGCAGCGGAACGAATGGAGGAATCGCCGTCTTCAGTATCGGGTCCGGCGGATCGCTGACCCCCGTCACCGGGACGCCGTTTGCGGCGGGCAACGGGACGTTCTCCGTCGTGCTGGATCCGACCGGAACCTATCTCTACGCAGCCAACCGCACCGACAACACGATCTCCGGCTACACCATCGTGGCAGGGACAACCGCGGCCGCGTTATCGCTCAAACCGTTGACGGGATCGCCTTATGCCAGCGGCTCAGGCGTTCAATCCATCGGAATCGACAGCACGGGCAAGTACTTATTAGCCTCCGCCGTTGGCGGCTCCCCCGATCTGACGATGTACAGCTTCGACATCACCGTACCCGGCAAGCTCGATCCGGCAACCAGCATAGCGTCGGGAGTCGACCCAGCAGGCGCAGTCGCGGTCGCCTTGACACACTAGAGAGATACTCCTTTGATTAGGCCCATCGAATAGACATGCAGATTTACTGAATTTTTCCTCATCGCCGTTAGTATGGAAATAGCGATGCGTGGTGTGCTGGGGGAGTTCTTCGGTATTTTTTCTTTTTCTCGACAAGTCGATTTGCGGCGAACGATCCGGCGGTTTGCAGTTGTTGCCGTAGTGTCTGTGTGCACGATGGATGCGCTGAGCGGTTGTTCCAAACTTCGGCCAAAGCCTGAGGCGCAGTATGTGTACGTCACAGCAAAACAAACATTTCTTCGAGACCGTGTAGCAGCCGTTTCGAATCGCACCGCGACCGTTGGGAACGGCGACAAGCTCCAGGTGCTCGAACACGGCAAGCGCTACGTGCGCGTGCAGACGGACAAGGGCGAACAGGGCTGGATCGACGAAAAAGCAATCGCAACCCAGGACGTCTACGACCAGTTCGAGACGTTGAAGCAGGGACACAAGGCTGATCCTGCCATCGCGTCCGGCGTGGTGCGCGACGAGGTTTACATGCACGTCAAGCCAGGCCGCGACACCGAGAAGTTTTACCGGCTGGCCGAGGGCGAAAAGCTGACGCTGCTCCAACGGGCAACGCTGCCGAAGCCTCTCCCGCCGGGAACACGAGTCCCCAAGCCCGTTCCTGTCGCGCCGGCCGCAAAGGGCGCCAAGACCACTACTCCTGCGCCCGATGAGCCGGCTCCCCCCGTCATGGAAGACTGGTGGCTGGTGCGCGATCCCAGGGGCGATACCGGCTGGCTCTACAGCCGCATGATGGACGTTGACGCCCCCGACGCGATCACTCGCTACGCCGAAGGCCAAAGGGTCGTCGGCGCCTACATCCTCACAACGGTGAACGATCCCGACGCGGAACAGGAAGACAAAAATATTCCGATCTACGTCACAGTGATGAGTCCGTACAAAGCAGGGCTGACCTACGACTACGATCAGGTGCGCGTGTTTACCTGGAGCGTTAAGAAGCACCGCTACGAGACAGGCTTCCGCGACAAAAACATCGAAGGCTATCTTCCGGTCACGATCAAGATGGCGCCCGACCCCTACGGCAAATCCGCCACGGCCACCACACCCTTGCCGACGTTCACCTACCGCGTACTTGCCGATGACGCCGGTCCGGTCATCCCCGATCCCGTGACAGGCGCGATCGTTCCGGGCAAGACGATCACAAAGACGTATCGCCTCGAAGGAAATTATGTGCACCGCATCATCGCCCCCGGAACCCCAACCGGCGGCGAAGCGCATCCGGCACAGGCTGAAAAGAAAAAGGACGTCAAGGCGAAAAAGAAGCGCTAGAAGTCGTCGGCACTGTCTTGATCCGTTTTTATCCCGGTAGTCCGCGGTCGACTTCTGTATTCGCGTTAGCCGTAGAAGCTCGCGATAGCATCGACAACAATCTCCTGCTCATCATCACGCAGCTCAGGATAGATCGGCAGCGCCAGAACCTCATTGGCCGCCGCCTCACTCAACGGAAAATCTCCACGCTTATAGCCAAGGCTCTGCAAACTTGTCTGCAGATGCAGCGGCAGAGGGTAGTAGATCTCGCTGCCGATCTCGCGCTCAGTGAGATAGTCGCGCAGTTCATCACGGCGAGGCGCGCGGATCACATACTGGTGAAAGACATGTCCGGCGCGCGGATCGGTGAACGGAAGAACAACGCCCTCCTTCGCATTCGCGCCAATCAGCTTCGCATCGCGGAACAGCTCGTCATACCGGGCAGCAAGTTCGCGGCGCTTCTGATTCCACCATGGCAGATACCGCAGCTTGACCTCAAGAATAGCTGCCTGCAGGCTGTCGAGCCGCGAGTTCCACCCGATCTCGTCGTGATAGTAGCGCCGCCGCATGCCATGAGCACGCAGCACCCGGGCATGTTCATCGATCTCCGCCGACAGAGTAGTCACGAGGCCGGCGTCGCCCATCGCGCTGAGATTCTTCGTCGGGTAGAAGCTGAAGGCGGCGGCATCGCCCAAAGCCCCGGCAGGAATGCCGTTCCACGTCGCTCCAAAGGCCTGTGCGGCATCTTCGATCAGCAGAACGCCATGCCTCTGTTTCAACGCGAGAAAGGCATCCCAATCCGCGCACTGGCCGTAGAGATGGACTGGCAGGATCGCTTTGACCTTTGCGCCTGCCGGAGACCGAAGAATCTCTTCCACTGACGCAGCCGACAGGTTGAAGGTGGTCTGGTCGATGTCCGCCAGCAGAGGTTGTGCGCCGGAACGGAGAATAGCGCTGACGCTCGCGAAGAAACTAAAGGGCGTTGTAATGACAGCGTCGCCGGGGCCGACGTTTGCCGCAGCCAGGGCGAGCCAGATCGCATCCGTCCCGCTCGCGCATCCAACCGCATGAGGTGCCGCACAGGCCAACGCAGCGGCCCGCTCGAAACTTCCCACCTGCGGGCCCAGGATAAATCGCTGCGAGGTGCAGACAGCCTCGATCGCGGTCAGCAGTTCCTGCCGGATGCTGGAAAACTGGCGCGAAAAATCAAGCATCGGAACGGGTTGGGAGCTGCCTCTCTGCACATTTCGATGGTATATCGGTGCGATCGAAAATGCAGACTCCCGTTCTGCCTTCCCAGCCGTCTAACAAGCCTGGGATTGTCCCGATAGGCACGTGCGGTGGAGTTTGTGCTCTGCAAGGTTGATAATTGCCGTAGATGCTCGTATCGTTGACATTCTTGGCTCCGGACTCGGCGGGTTCGACGCGTTGAGCTTATTTCCGGACTTAATGGGTCGCAACACAACCTGATGGCGCGGTAACGAAATAGCTTAAGCTAAGGAGATCGGCACCATGGAATCAAAGCCGGCACAGAACATTCAGGATACTTTTCTCAACACAGTGCGAAAAGACAAGAGTCCGATCACGATCTACCTGGTTAGCGGAGTGAAGCTGACAGGAAAGATTCGGTCGTTCGATAAATACTCAGTGCTGCTCGAGAACAACAGTCAGGAGCAACTGATCTTCAAACACGCGATCTCGACGGTGGTGAGCGGGCGAGCAGGCGCACATGGAGATGTGCGGCTCGAGGGCAAGCCCGAGATCAGGGCAACGGTAAGCTCCGCGCCCGCTGCCGCTGCGGTCCAAGAGGCGAACGGAACGCAAGGCCGTTAGTCATTGACAACAGAAGGTCTGAAGGCAAAGACGGTCAGGCGAAGTCTCGTCGCAGCACAGGAAGAGGCTGCGCGTTCCGCACGCGGAGTCATGTCGCATGCAGAGCGCGCCGTCCTCATTGCCGTGGAGTTTACTGGCGAACGGCGGAAGCTCACGGCAGCGGCTCGTCTTGCCCGGACCGCGGCAGCAGTGTCGGCCGCGACTGCGTTCGATCGCGAGGAAGATACTCCTGCTGAAACAAAACTGGCGGCCAGTCTGAACTCAGCAGGTCTGGACCGAGTCGATCTGGACTTCGATGCCTCGCTCGCGGAGTTCGAGGAGCTTGCACGCAGCGCCGGGGCCGAGGTCGCCGCGACCTTGGTGCAGAGGCGCCCAAAGCCTGATCCTGCGACTCTGGTGGGCGGCGGCAAACTGGAAGAGATTGAGGGTGTCATCGCCTCAACCGGGGCCGACCTTGTGCTCTTCGACCATGACCTGTCGCCCTCGCAGTTGCGGAACCTCGAAGCAAAGCTGCCCTGCCGCGTCATCGACCGGACGCAGTTGATCCTCGATATCTTCGCCCGCCACGCGCGAACCCGCGAAGGTCAATTGCAAGTAGAACTCGCGCAGTTGGAATATCAGTTGCCGCGGCTCGCCGGACGAGGCAAAGCCATGTCGCAACTCGGCGGCGGCATCGGCACCAGGGGACCCGGCGAAACACAGCTCGAAACCGATCGCCGCAAGATCAACCTGCGCATCGACCACGTCAAGGAACAACTCGAGTCCGTCCGGCGGATTCGGCGGCAGCAGCGCCAACGTCGCGAAGCAGTCCCGGTCCCGGTCGTCGCGCTGGTCGGATACACCAACGCAGGCAAGAGTACGCTGTTCAACGCGTTGACCGAAGCAGGAGTACTGGAGTCATCGCGTATGTTCGCCACGCTCGACCCCAAACTGCGACAGTTGCGATTGCCTTCACGAAGGAAGATTCTACTGTCCGATACCGTCGGCTTCATCCGCAACCTACCCCACACACTGGTCACCAGCTTTCGCGCGACGCTGGAAGAAGTAGAACGGGCCGAACTTCTGCTCCACGTGCGCGACGCCTCCAGTCCAATGATCGACGAGCAGAAGGCGCAGGTGCAGAAGGTACTGGCCGAACTGGACGTCTCGAAGAAGCCAGTGATCGAAGTGCTGAACAAGATCGACCTGATAACGGACGGCGAGAGTGTGCCCATGGGGGCGCCGGGTGGCGTCGCCGTCTCCGGACTGAAGAAGCTTGGGCTGGACAAGTTGCTGGCGGCGATTGACGCAGCACTCGTGGCGGACCCTTTAATCGAGATGGAGTTCCGCCTGCCACAGTCCGAGGGTGCCGTTTTGGCGGAGCTGGAAGCTGGAGCAATCGTCAAGGACAAACGGTTTAAAGGAAATCTGGCATATTTTATGGCACTAGGACCTGCATCGCTGTTGAACAGGTACAAAAGGTTTAGAGACCGAACCTGAACCTTACTTGGCCGCTTAAACTCAAAGCTTACAGGTCAAACCTTACCACTTAACTAGCATAGGCCGCCTGAAGGGGAGCGGAGGTGGTGTCCCCATTCACGCGACCTATGTGACCCAGATAGTAGGGTCCAGGTAGTACTTAACAGTGTAGCCCTTTCACAAGGAAAGTCAAAGGCAATTGGGCCAAAAAACTGTCAAAAGGAAGCCCCGGAGTTATCGTGCGAAGATCGACTATCATGGGCGATTATCGACGTTAATTCGGTTGACACTCTCGTAAACGCTTTGCTAAAACTAGATGTACCTCGTACTCTTTTTTGACCGTCTTCCCCAGCGCTTAAAGCACCACAATCAAGCTGTGTGGACGGCTGATGAAAGCTCTGCCAAGCGGCCAAGGCCGATCCCTTCATGGACCAGATACTGAATCAACTCGGTGAACTTGTGCTCGGCGCCGTGCCGACCATGATCCTGTTTATTTTGTTAGTGGCAGCGTACGGTTTTCTGGTTCGTCGCCCACTTGATCGAGTGCTTGCCGAACGCCGGGCACGCACCTCCGGCGCCATCGAGCAGGCACGCGGAGCCATCTCCAAAGCTGAATCCGAAACCGCTCTCTATGAAGAGAAGCTGCGCGCTGCCAAGGCGGAGATCTTCAAGGCTCGTGAGCTGAAGCTGAAGCAGTGGAACGCCGAACGCGAGGCAGCTCTCGCTCAGGTCAGGCAGCACACGCAGGAGCGCGTTCGCGGAGCCCGTCAGGAGATAGAGCAGAGCGCCCACGACGCCCGCCTCCAGATCAGCGGCATGAGCGACGAGCTGAGTGCACGAGTCCTCAAGGCCGTTCTTCCGGCTGACGTCGTTCCAACGGAGGTCGCTCGGTGAACCTCTTAGGCGTGATCTCAAAAATGAAAAAACTTTTTCCGGGCCTGGTGATCGCCGCGCTGCTGTTCACCCCGCTTCACCACGCAGAGGCGCAGGAGCCCACCCCAACCAACGCAAGCGGTGGTCAGCTCAGTGCGCCGGAGGCGCAGTCTCCTGAAGCCAACAAGAAGGACGAGAACGATGCCTACCTGCATTCGCCCTCGGTGCGCAAGCTCGGAGCGATGATCGGCCTGAACCCCGAGCAGGCAGCTACAGCCTTTACGGTTGCAAACTTCCTCGTCCTTGCCCTGCTCGTGGGCTGGTTCTTAATCAAGACCCTCCCCAAAACCTTTCGAGGCCGCAATACAACGATCCAGAAAGATCTCGTTGACGCACGAACAGCAACCGAGGAGGCCAGTGCCCGGCTGAGTGTCGTTGAAGAGCGCCTAAGCAAGCTCGACGGGCAGATCGCCGCTATGCGTGCCCAGGCCGAGAAAGACACGGCGCACGATGAGCAGCGAATCAAGGCCAGCGTGGAAGAGGACAAACAAAAGATCCTCGCTGCGGCCGAGCAGGAGATCGCCGCCGCAACCTCCGTCGCGCAGCGTCAGATCAAGCAGTACGCTGCCGAACTCGCCATCGATCAGGCCGCGCGCAAGCTCGTCGTCTCCGCCGAGACCGATCGTCTCCTGGTCCAGAACTTCGCGCGTCGGCTGAAGGGCGACGACTCGAAGGAGGGGCACAACTAATGTCCACCGTCTCCCTGCGCTACGCACACGCCTTCGCCTCCGTCGCGGCGTCCGCGCATCTCGACACTGCGGCGGCGCAGCAGCAGCTCAACGACTTCGCTGGCACCTTCGCCGGCAGCCGCGAGCTCCGCGAAGTCCTGATGAACCCATCCATCCCGGCCGACCAGAAGCTCAAAGTCCTCGACGCAATCGCCGGACGCATCGGCATGTTCCCGCAGGTGCGCAACTTCATCGCCGTCATCGTGGATCACCAGCGCCTCGAAGACCTTCGCGAGATCCTCACCGAGTACCACGCCGTTGCCGACGAGCAGTCCCACATGGCCGAGGCCGAGATCACCAGTGCCCACCCCCTCAACGACCAGGACCGCGCCGAGCTCGAAGCCCAGGTCGCCAAATTAGCCGGTGGCCGCGTCCGCGCGACCTACCATCAGGATGCAACCCTGCTAGGCGGCGCTGTCGTCCGCATCGGATCAACCGTTTACGACGGCTCCATCCGCGCGCAGCTCCAGCAGTTGAAGCAGAAGCTTGTGAATGCGTAAGATTCTTCGCTAACACAGCGCAAAGTTTTTTCAGTTTTGACACGAATCGAGTAGAAGGAAGACATGGCACAGATCAGCGCAGGTGAGATCACAAGCATTCTCATCGAAGAGATTCAGAACTACGAGCAAAAGATCCAGGTCGACGAAGTCGGCACCGTCATCTCCCTCGGCGACGGCATCGCGCGCGTCCACGGCCTCGACAAGGTCATGGCCGGCGAGCTCATCGAGTTTCCCCACAACGTAGCCGGCCTCGCCATGAACCTCGACGAAGACCAGGTCGGCGCCGTCCTCCTCGGCGACTACACCGAGATTCGCGAAGGCGACACCGTCAAGCGCACCGGCAAGATCATGTCCGTGCCCGTCGGCGAAGCCCTCATCGGCCGCGTCGTCAACGCACTCGGCCAGCCCATCGACGACAAGGGGCCCATCAACACCGACAAGTTCCTGCCCGTCGAGCGCCTCGCCCCCGGCGTCATCGATCGCCAGTCCGTGCGCGAACCCATGGCCACCGGCATCAAGGCCATCGATACCATGATCCCCATCGGCCGCGGCCAGCGCGAGCTCCTCATTGGCGACCGCCAGACCGGCAAGACCGCCATCGCGCTCGACACCATCATCAACTCCGCGAAGAACAACCTCATCTGCATCTACTGCGCCGTCGGACAAAAGAGATCATCCGTCGCGCAAGTCGTCCAGACCCTCGAAGAGCACGGCGCGATGGCCTACACCATTGTCGTCGCCGCAACTGCATCCGAGCCCGCGCCCATGCAGTACCTCGCTCCCTTCGCGGCAACCGCCATGGGCGAGTACTTCCGCGACTCCGGCAAGCACGCCCTCGTCATCTACGACGACCTCTCCAAGCACGCCGCATCCTACCGCGAAATCTCCCTTCTGCTCCGCCGCCCGCCAGGCCGCGAAGCGTACCCCGGCGACGTCTTCTATCTCCACTCGCGTCTGCTCGAGCGCAGCTCCAAAGTCTCCGACAAGCTCGGCGGTGGTTCCCTCACCGCGCTGCCCATCATCGAGACCCAGGCCGGCGACGTCTCCGCCTACATCCCGACCAACGTCATCTCCATCACCGACGGCCAGATCTTCCTCGAGACCGACCTCTTCAACTCGGGCGTCCGTCCTGCCGTCAACGTCGGCCTCTCCGTCTCGCGCGTTGGATTCTCCGCCGCGATCAAAGCGACCAAGCAGGTCGGCGCAACCCTCAAGCTCGACCTTGCCCAGTACCGCGAGCTCGCCGCCTTCGCGCAGTTCGGCTCCGATCTCGACCCAGTCACGCAGCGCCAGCTCAACCGCGGCCAGCGTCTCACTGAGCTGCTCAAGCAGCCGCAGTTCCAGCCGCTCAGCGCAGAAAAGCAGGTCGCCATTCTCTTCGCCGGCGTCAACGGCCTGCTCGATGATGTCGAAGTCAAGGACCTCCGTGCCTTCGAAGACGGCTACTACCCCTACCTCGAATCGGCGCACCCGGCGATCCTCACCGACATCGCCACCAAGAAGGCGCTCGACGACGACATCAAGAAGCGCCTCACCGACGCGATCAAGGAGTACAAAGCGAACTTCCTTGCCGATCGCGCCGAAAAGAACAAGCAGGAAAAAGAGGCGGCTGCGGCTAAGGCATAACCGGAAAAACAATGGCAAACGTACTCGATCTACGGCGACGCATCCGCAGTGTCAAGAACACGCGGCAGATCACCAAGGCCATGAAGATGGTCTCGGCGGCCAAGCTGCGCCGCGCCCAGGAGCGTGCCATGCTCGCGCGGCCCTATGCTCGGATGATCTCGAACGTGCTCGAATCCCTCGTCCGCCGCATGGGCGACTCGCTCGAAACCATGCACCCGCTTCTGGTCGAGCGTGAGGAGAAGAACGTTCTCGTCATCGTCGTCGCCGGCGACAAAGGATTCGCGGGAGCTTTCAACTCGAACATCGTCAAAGCTGCGCAGGGCTTCATCAACGGGCGCCGCCAGCAGGGGCAGAACGTCGACGTCGAACCCGTCGGACGCAAAGCCCGCGACACCTTCCGCAAGCGTTACCCCGCTGCAGTCTACGAGAAGAGGGAAGAGCACTACGACAACGATCTCGCCACGCACTTCGAGACCATCCGTCACCGCGCTCAGCCGATCGAGATCACAGGCGATCATCCAACGATCTTGCTCAAGATCGGCATCGACGAAGTCAGCGACATGGCGCACGACATCATCGAGCGTTACTCTCGCTGCGAGATCGACTCCGTCTACATCGTCTACAACGAGTTCAAGTCCGTCATCTCCCAACGCGTCGTTGTCGAAAAGCTTCTGCCCATCCGCAAGCTCGGCTCGCACGAGATCACCGTCGCTGAAGAGATGACCGAGGAGCAGAGAGAGGCCGCCGCGCACGCCGCAAAGACCGCGGGCATCAGCCTCCAGGTGCCCGAGGAGTCGGTCATCGAATCCGAAGCTAAAAAGTTCGGCACCGCTGACGTGGACTATATCTTGGACGAAGCGGCCCACCGGCTCTTCCGTCACCTGATGCCAAAGTACATCACCACGCAGATCTTCCACGCGATGCTCGAATCGGTCGCCGCCGAGCATGCAGCACGTATGACCGCGATGGACTCTGCAACCAACAACGCTGGAGATATGATCGACGCCCTCTCGCTCACCATGAACCGTGTGCGCCAGGCCGCCATCACCAAAGAAATTATCGAAATTGTGAGCGGTGCAGCCGCTCTGTAGCACCGGACAGTCCGGCGTTCGTTAGAAGTATCCGGAAAGTTTTGAAGGTTTTGCTTCTAGGTAGGCCAAGGCTTTAGCCTTGGCCTACCTAGGAGGCTGTAGGAATCGGGGCTTTAGCCCCTGGGGTATGCAGTCGAGGCCGACAGGATGACAGTTCGTGAAGTCTTGCAGATAGAGATCTGGAGCAAGAGAACATCACGAAAGATTCTTATCGGTTTAGGAATTGTCGTTGTCTTGCTTGTGGTTGGATTTGTTGTTTTGAATACATTGGACGAACGTTGGATTACGCCGCCAGAGCGAAGAGCGGGAAGAGCGGCTCTCGCACAGATTGAAGTTCTACAAAACTCCGATCAGTTGAGTGATTCGGAATATGATGCAGGAGCGTTACAGGCGAAGCATAAAATAGATACAGCAGAGCAAGCTGCTTGGACAGCGCAGGACCAACGGATCGCCGCGATGCTGCTCGGCTACTTCGTATCGTCGGACGAAAAAAGGTCGCACCGGAAGTTAAAGCTTCCTCCAGAGCGCCCGGAAGACGAAGCGCTGAACAAACAGGCTTTTCAGTTTATTAGGAGCGTATTGCACCGAGCGCTGGATTAGTGAAGGATCAGAGTTAAGAGAAAAGTTATGGCAGAGAACATTGGAAAAGTAATTTCGATCAGCGGCCCGGCCGTTGACATTCAGTTCGAAGAAGCGAAGATGCCCGCCATCTTCCAGGCGATTCGAATCGTCAGCGAAGGCTTCAACGTCCCCACCCCGCTCGACGTCGTCGTCGAAGTCCAGCAGCATCTCGGCGAAGGCCGCGTGCGCTGTATCGCCATGGTCGCGACCGAAGGCATGGTGCGCGGTATGAAGGCGATCGACACCGGTGCAGGCATCACCGTGCCTGTGGGCCGCGAAACGCTCGGCCGCGTGCTCAACGTGCTTGGCCAGCCTGTCGACGAGCTTGGCCCGGTCAACGCGAAGGTCCACCTGCCCATCCACCGTCAGGCCCCTGCCTTCGACGAGCAGTCCACCAGCGAAGAGATGTTCGAGACCGGCATCAAGGTCATCGACCTCATCCAGCCCTTTTTAAAGGGCGGCAAGATCGGCCTCTTCGGCGGCGCCGGCGTCGGCAAGACCGTCATCATTCAGGAGCTCATCAACAACGTCGCCAGCCAGCACGGTGGCTTCTCCGTCTTCGCCGGCGTAGGCGAGCGCACCCGCGAGGGCAACGACCTCTGGATGGAGTTCCAGGAGTCCGGCGTTATCGATCTCAAGGATCTCCCGAAGAGCAAAGCAACGCTTGTCTACGGACAGATGACCGAGCCACCGGGGGCGCGTCTGCGCGTCGCCCTCACAGGCCTCACCGTCGCCGAGCACTTCCGCGACGAGGAGGGTGCCGACACGCTCCTCTTCATCGACAATATCTTCCGCTTCACCCAGGCCGGCTCCGAGGTCTCTACGCTGCTCGGCCGTATGCCGTCCGCCGTAGGCTACCAGCCGAACCTCGCCACAGAAATGGGCGAATTGCAGGAGCGCATCACCTCGACGAAGAAGGGCTCCATCACCTCGGTACAAGCCGTCTACGTTCCCGCCGACGACTTGACCGACCCCGCGCCGGCAACCACCTTCGCTCACCTCGACGCAACCACCGTGCTCTCGCGTCCTCTCTCCGAACTCGGAATCTACCCCGCCGTCGATCCTCTTGCTTCCACCTCGCGCATCCTCGCTCCGCGCGTCGTCGGCCAGGAGCACTACGACGTCGCCCAGGGCGTGAAGAAGATTCTGCAGCGCTACAAGGACCTGCAGGACATCATCGCCATCCTCGGCATCGACGAGCTCTCCGAAGAGGACAAGATCACCGTAGCCCGCGCCCGCAAGGTACAGCGCTTTCTCTCCCAGCCCTTCCACGTAGCCGAAATCTTTACCGGCATCCCCGGCGCCTACGTCAAGGTAGCGGACACTGTGCGCAGCTTCAAGGAGATCATCGACGGCAAGCACGACGACATCCCAGAGCAGGCCTTCTACCTGAAGGGCGGCATCGAAGACGTCATCGCAGCTGCAGAGAAGATGAAGCAGACTGTGTAAGCGGCGCTGAGCCTGTAGCTCGGAGCTGTAAGGCAAGGTATAAACAAGGAATCGGTCTTGAGTTCAAAGCTCAAGGCCCAAAACTGAAAGCTGACCATGGCAGACACACCACAATCCGGACAACTGGCAGTCCGTCTCGTCACACCGGACCGCATTCTCGTGGATGCGACGGCAGACGCGGTTGAGCTTCCGGCCATGTCGGGCTATATGGAGGCGCTCTACGGCGCAGCCCCTCTGCTCGCGGAACTGGGCGCAGGTGAGGTTCGCCTCCACGGTGGCACCTCTGGCGATCAGAAGTTCTTCGTCGCCTGGGGCTTCGTAGAGGTCCTCCCGGAGCGCGTCACGATCCTCGCCGAGACCGCCCTTCACCCCAACGAGATCGATCGCGCAGAGGCCCAAAAGGAGCTTCAGGAGGGCGAGAAGCTCTGGCAGGAGGCCGGCGACGACGGCGAAAAATACGATCATGCCAACGCCATCACTCGCCAGGCCGAAGAGAAGATTGCCTCAGCCGAAGGCAAGAGCACCTGACGCTGCCGCCAGATCCAAAAAGAGACGCCCGGACGGCTCCTTCATTCTCGGTGGAAAAATCAAAAAATAGTTGAAACAAGTGGCGTATTTTTCGGAGCCGAAAAACGGCCACTTAAGAACCACGTTTTTGCACTCAATCACCACGTTACGACCACAAAAAACCACGTTATTTGCACTTGTTTTTTCCAAACCCCTTCAAAAACACCAGCAAAAACAACAAAACCCCGGCTCAAACCGGGGTCTTATTTTTTTCTGAAACAACCGCGCGCTAAGAAGCTTTCTTCGCCTTGCCAGCAGCCGCTTTCTTGGCCCCAGGAGCCTTCGCAGCAGGCTCAGGAGTCTCCGCCGCCGCCTCCGCCTGCTGCTTCAGCGCATGGATAACAACCCGCAGCATCTCCTCCTCAGGAGCAGGTTTGCCTGTAAATATCTCGAACTGCCGCGCCCCCTGCTGCACAAACATCTCGATTCCAGTGATGATCGGAATGCTCTTCTGGCGCGCCATGCGCAACAGCGGCGTCTCCAGCGGGTTATAGACCAGATCGAAGACGAGCTTCGTATTAAGGTCCTTCGCTTCAAGCAGTTGCGGAGCCTTGATCCCAGCCATCCCAACCGGAGTCGCATTCAAAATCACGTCAAAAACAGTCTTCGCAAGAGCATCTTTCTTGATCGTCTTCGCCCCAGCCTGACGAGCAAGCTTCTGCGCAGTCTCCGCCGTGCGGTTCAGAATGAAGACCTCAGCGCCCTTGTCACGCAGTCCAAACACTGCAGCCCGCGCAGCCCCCCCAGCGCCAAGCACAAGCACCTTGGCTCCACGCAGCGACATACGCTTCTCCAGCGGTCCAGTGATGCCCGCAACGTCGGTGTTGAACCCGTAAAGCTTGCCGTCCTGCGCGCGAAGTACGGTATTGCATGCGCCAATCTTGGCCGAGAGAGGGTCAGTCTTCTCAAGATGAGCCATGATCTCCTGCTTGAGCGGCATCGTGACGCTGAGACCCTGAATCGGAATCTCGTGCACAAGCTTGAGGAGGTCCGAGAGCTTCGTTGCCTGAAGCGCGAGATAGACAGCGTTGACCGTCTCGCGGCGGAAGGCCGTGTTCATCATGATCGGTGAGAGCGAGCTGCGTATGGGGTTTCCTGCAACGCCGTAGACCTTGGTGGCTGCATCGACCTGATCGATGCGATAGGTTTCGATCAACGTACGCGCGGCGATCTGGCCTGGGCCCGTCTCTTCGCCGACCGTAGCTGCTGCGAACGTAAATGCGCTGCCTGCGCGGACGCCAAGCACGCGGGAGATGATGCCTGCATCGCCCATGCAGATGCCGATGATGTTGGAGTGATCCTCCATGCGCTCGATGAAGCGCATCAGAGTGACGTTATCCACCAGCGTTTTAGCCGTAGGCACGATCTTGATGAAGTCGGGCTGGAAGGGTCCGATTCGCTTGTAGATGCCGTCGAGGTCCTTGGTCGCGTTGAAGTCGTGGTGGCTGATGATGAGCGCGACGCCGGTGTCGCGCAGTTTCTGGAGTTCGCCTTTCTTCATCGCCTCGACTGATTCGAGTTCGACATCGACGATGTGAAAGCCTGCTGCAGCGGCCTTGGAAAGAATCTCAATCTCGGCAGCGACGTTGCCGGAGAACTTTCCACCGTTCGCTGAGCGTCGACAGGTGGCGATGCTCGTGGCTGCGGTGTTATCCATGAAGAACTGCTTGAGCTTCGGCAGGGCCAGAAGAGGTTTCTCGAGGTAATCGAGGCGGAACTCAAGGAAAGGCGTCTCTTTGACGACGGCGCTGGCTTTTTCAAGCATCTCGGCGGCCGTGGAACCAATGATGGCGACACAGACCTTACCGATACGGGAACGAAGAAATTGCGGGGCTACGCTGGGCACATTCACTCTCATGTCTACAATCGCGGTATCTTACAGACACACGCGCAAGGATGCAAATTTCTATTGAAATCAAAGGAGGTTAGCCTAATTACAAATCCGAAGACCAAACCCCGTCATTAGATGCTTAACTCTGCGCCGAGGCACTAGAGGAAGACGCTAAAGATCGAGGAATGTTACAGGTTGCGGAATAGTCTGTCGAGCGATTAATCGGGTTGCTGTCTGAACTTCCAGAATTAGGATAGATTTCGTCTCCAGGCGATGAAAGAGGTTACTGTTGGGCATTGAAAACGAACAGGTTAGAGGGATCAATTTGAAGGTCGTGCGTGTACCGGGATGGGATCGGTTCCCATGGCTGCGACACGGGTTCAGTACGCGCCGTGGCGGGGTCTCAACGGTTTATGGCGGCGAAGCGTTGAATCTGGGGTGGACCAAGGAGGATGATCCGGCTGCAGTGTCAGAGAATCGACGACGCTTCCTGCGCTTGGTAGAAGGCGAACAGGGAGGCTCTGTCATGGTGGGAGTGAGGCAGATTCACTCGGGGGTGGTACGGGTAGTCCGCGAGAGCGACGGGGCACTTGAGGGGGGGCTTCAGAGTCCGGAGGGTAAGGCGGTCCTGGAGGGGGATGGACTGATCACGGCTGTACCCGGAGTGTTGCTCGCTGTGGGAACGGCGGATTGCGTTCCGATCCTGGTCGTGGATGTGGAGAAGAGGGTGGTAGCGGCGTTTCACGCAGGATGGCGTGGCACGGTCGCGCGGATCGTCGAACAGGGGATCGCGAAGATTGCGGCGGAGTATGGGGCGCGGGTTGAGGATATGGTGGCGGCGGTGGGGCCGAGTATCGGGGCTTGCTGCTATACGGTTGGCGATGAGGTGCGGTCGGAGTTTGGCGGGCAGTTTGGATACGCGGAGGAGTTGTTCCGCCAGATGGATGGCGAAATGCGGTTGAACCTCTGGGAGGCTAATCGGCGGCAGTTGGTGGATGCTGGTATTGGTGCGGGGCGGATTGCGGTGGTAGGGGAGTGTACGGCTTGTTCGCAGGAAGAGAACGGCACCTTGAGATACTTCTCGCATCGCGGGGAGAAGGGCGTTGCGGGACGGATGCTGAATGTGGTGGGGATTGTGGCTTAGGTTTTCTCGTATCCTCGGACTCGAGTGCAAGGCAGGTTTGTTAAAGCCAGAATCGCCTCGGGTGGAGGCGATTCTGGCCTTGCTGGTTTCGCGTCATTTGTCGGATTAATCCATCAGCTTGCGCGTCAGGTAGGTGTACTGCTCGGCCCAGGTCTTTGCCTGTTCTTTTAGGTTGGCTCCAGCGGCGTGGCCGCCTTCGACGATCTCATCGTAGTAGAAAGGCTTGTGGAACTCTTCCATCTTTGCAGCGAACTTTCGCGCGTGTACAGGGCCCACGCGATCGTCCTTGGTGGTGGTGAAGATCAACGGTTCCGGATACTTTGCGTCGGGTTTGAGTTGGTTATAGGGAGAGATCGAGGCGAGAAACCGGCGCTCGTCAGGTTTGGTGACGGTACCGTACTCCCCGACCCATGACGCGCCTGCAGCGATGTGTTCGAAGCCAAGCATGTCGAGGAGGGGCACCTGGATGACGACGGCATTCCACATCTCCGGGTGCTGGGTGAACTCGACGCCCATGAGCAGGCCGCCGTTGGAGCCGCCCTGGATGCCGAGGCGGCGGGGTGAGGTGATCTTGCGGGAGAACATGTCTTTGGCGACGGAGGCGAAGTCGTCGTAGATGATCTGGCGGTGGGTTTTCAGGCCCGCCTCGTGCCATGCGGGGCCGAACTCGCCGCCGCCGCGGATGTTGGCGAGGACGTAGACGCCTCCGCGCTCAAGCCAGAGTTTGCCGACGATGCCGGAGTAGCGTGGGGTTTCGGAGACCTGGAAGCCGCCGTAGGCTGTCATGAGGGTTGGGTTGGAGCCGTCATACTTGATGTCCTTGCGGTGGACGATGAAGTAGGGGACTTTGACGCCGTCGCTGGAGGTGGCCTGGAGCTGTTCGACGACGAGGTTGGAGGCGTTGAACTGTGCGGGCAGGGTTTTGGCCGGTTTCACCGTGTTTGTGGCTGCGTCGCCGAGGAGAAGCGATGTGGGGGTAAGAAAGCCTGTGGTTTCCAGGAAGAAGTGATCGTCAGAAGTGTTGGTGGATCCGATTGAGACGCTGAGATTGTCGGGAATGTCGAGCTTCTTCGAGGTCCATACGTTCTTCGGGCCGTGGGTGTAGACGTAGGCGCGGCCTTGTACGTGATCGAGCGTGGTGAGGATCAGATGGTTTTTGGTGACGGATGCTTCCTGGCCGAACTCCTGTGCGGTGGGCGTGAAGATTACTGTGGGCTTAAGATGAATGGGGTCTTTTCTGAGGGCTTCGAGGTCGAGTGCGACGAAGGAGCCTTGCTTGAAGGTGGTTGAGTTCCCTTCGGGCTTCCAGTCTTCGTTGAGTTCGAGGATGATCTGACCGTCGAGCATGCCGTGGATCTCGGATTTGCCGGGGATGGAGATCTTCTTTGCGCCTTCCGGTGTGTAGAGAGCCACTTCGCGATTGAAGAAATCTACGCCTCGCTCGAGGGTGATGGCGGTGTGGCCCTGACTGTCGTGAATTGCTCCGGGGCCTGCGCTTACGTCGGCGGGGGTGCCCCGGTAGACCTCTTTGGCCTGGTCGAGTGGGGTGCCGCGCTTCCAGAGTTTGACGACGAAGGGGTAGCCGGACTGGGTCATGGTGCCAGGGCCCCAGTTGCGTGCGACGAGGAGGGTGTCTTTGTCAACCCAGGTGACGTTCTGCTTGGAGTGTGGGAGGACGAAACCGCCCTCGACGAACTTGCCGGTGCGGAGGTCGAACTCGCGGAGGGTGTCGGCGTCTTCGCCGCCGGCGGAGAGGACGACGAGGCAGAGGCTGTCGCCTGGGTAGATGCAGTTGAGGCCGTGGGCGACCCACTTCTCGTTGTCCTTGACGGCGAGGGCGTCGTAGTCGATGACGGTGTGCCAGTCGGGCTGGTCGGTGAGGTAGCTTTGGAGCGTGGTGCGGCGGAGGATTCCGCGGACGTGCTGGGCATCCTGCCAGGTGTTGTAGATGGCGCCGACGCGGAAGCCTGGAGTGGGCAGTCGAGTGGGGGATTCGAGAACCTTGAGCGCGGTTTCGGCGAGGACATCGTAGTGCGGATCGGCGGTGAGGACCTTGGCGGAGCGGGCATTTTCGGCGTTGACCCAGGCCATGGAGCGCCCGCCGTTGACGTCTTCGAGCCACTGGTATTTGTCGGGTTGTTCGGTGGTGTTTTGCGCTCGAGCCTGAAGCGATCCCAGAGTTCCGAGAGATACGGTCAACAGAAGTGCGCTGGTGCGGATTCTAAACGGCATTCTTCTTCCCCTTTGATTGAATTGCAGTCGTCGGTTGTTCGGAGGGTGACAGTTTAGCGCAGATGGATGCGGGCCGGCTTTTGCGTCTCACGGATGAGTACCCCCCACTCCCCTGATTATGTGGCAAAGTCTTCGAACGAAATACTTTAGGTCTGGACTTCGCTTTTGCCCGCTGTGGGCAAGCGGTTGAGAGGGCACTTTTGCGAGGAGTCTTCTGTCAAGCATGACGATCTGCCTGCGCCAGGGCTAAGAGGGCGAACTGCTCTACTTGCTCGCTCTACTCCTGGTCTTGGTATGGTCCTGGTCTGGATACGGGTTCTGGGCACTGGCACGGTCGTCATGACGTTCGACAACGAAAGGCGAGCAAAAGGGGCTCAGGCTTTGCAGAGTTCTTCGGTCAGGGTCTCGCGGTGGGTGAAGGCGAGAGCGTCGAGGCGGCTGAGGACTTGCAGGTAGACGATGAAGGCGATGATCGCGAGGGCTGCAAAGATGGGGATCATGAGCCAGGGGCGATTGAGATAGTTGCAGAGAAAGAGAACCGCGGCACCGATGGCGGCACTGGCAACGATCATGCCGAGAGCCAGCAGGGCGCTTAGCTGGGAGATTTGCTTGCGGCTGGCTTTCATTAGATCTACTTTTCGCGGGGCGATGATGGAGCGGAGATTTCCGACGGCAGCGTTGAGGAACGTTGCGAACAAAAGCCACGCGATGGTGGCCAGCAAGACGACGGTTGAGGGGAAGTGCGTTACGGCGACGATGACGCCCAGGATGAGAACGAGTTCACCGAAGGTAAGAAGAAAGGTCATGAGGTTTTTTGCGAGGAAGACGTCGCGAAGACGAGTAGGGCTAAGGAAGTAGAACTGGACGCCGCCGGTGTCCATGCCGAGGGCGTTGTAAGAGAGGGTGGAGATACCGAGAGTGGAGTAAGCGATGGCAACGGGGAAGACGAGTTCGCCGAAGCTGCCATTGGCGCTGATCCGGCTGGCAAACAGGAAGACCATGAAGAGCGGAGCGATGAAGCCGTAGAGCTGGTTGAGATTGCGGCGGAGATAGATGAACTCTTTCTGGAGGCAAGCGGCGACTGTGTTGTTAAGGCCGAAGGTTTGTGAGGGCGCCGTGGCGTGCGCTGTGTTCGACGTGAGAGCTGGGCGGGGTGATGCGGCGGGTTTTGTTCGGCGAGCGGATGGCTGGTTGGTTTGGGTGGTTTCGCTGAGGTTCTCGCCGAGGAATTCGCGGTGCATGCGCCATGCGTAGACGCCGAAAAATAGAGATGTGAAAGCGACGAGGCCGAGGAGCGACGCCATGGCTGTGAGGAGGTGGCCCTGACTGAAGCTGACGATGGAAGAGGCTGCGAGGCCAGGCGGGAGGAAGGCGGCGATGGGTTTGATGTGGTGGAAGATGTTTTGCAGTACAGGGAGGTAGGTGGAGGTGTGATGATGGCGGCGGTGCTGGAAGCCGGGGTTGTAGTTGATGTTGATGTATTGGAAGCCGAGTGAGGCGAAGAGGATGAATGCAGTGAGGATTTCGCGGGCGCGGCGGGTGGAGAGCCAGCGTTCGACCCAGACGAGTGCCATGCGGGTGAAGAAGATGTTGGAGAGAGCGAAGGTGGCGAGAAGGATCGTCGCCCAGAGTGCGAGAGAGGGACGGGCGATGCTGATACCGATGTCGGCGGAGATGAGCGCGAGGGTGCCGATGACGGTGGAGGCGCTGAGCAATCCAAAGAAGATGCGCGCGGTGAGGTAGCGAGGGAAGCTGAGAGGGAAGCGGAGGATGGTGTTGATATCGAAGCTGAGATTGGGTGGGGAGATGTTGAGCAGGACGAGGAGCCACAGGGCGAAGATGAGCCAGGTGAGCAAGGGGAAAAGGATAAGGCGGTCGTTGGAAGCGAGGAAGTATGCGCCGACGCCTGCTCCGATGGTGGGGCCGAAGGCGAAGGCGGCGATGATGGGAAAAAAAATGATGCGGGCGACGACTTCGCCTGCGCCACCTTTGCGGCGAAAGGCGTTGCGGAAGAGGTGCCAGCGGAGTTTTGCCAAAGCGGCGAACTGGGCGCGGCCTTGAGCGGCTGTCCAGGCATAGGGAGCAGGCGTGAGTCCTGGCGGTTGCGGAGGAGTTTGAGTTAGCCCAGCCATGAGAGCTCCTGCTCTGGCTGATGGGCGCCGGGTTCATTGCCGACGATGCTGAGGAAGATTTGTTCGAGGGTGAGGGTTTGGGTGGAGGCGCTGCCGTTGCTGTCGGGGTTGCGGGCCTGTACGCCGGCGCGAAGCTCTTCGAGGGAGCCGTTGGCGATGAGGTGGCCGCGGTCGATGATGGCCACGTGTGAGCAGAGTCGCTCGACGATCTCCATGACGTGGGAGGTGAGGAAGATGGTGGCTCCGCGGGCGATCATTCCCTGAAGCATATTTTTCAGGGTGCCGGATGCGACGGCGTCGACGCCTTCGAAGGGTTCGTCGAGAAAGAGGATTTTGGGGCCGTGGATGACGGCAGCAGCGAGGGCGAGTTTCTTCTGCATGCCGTGAGAGAAATCGGTGATGAGTTTTTTTGTTTCGTTGGCGAGGTTCATGAAGTCGAGGAGTTCTTCAGTGCGGGCGGCGGTGGTGGGGGTGTCGAGGCCGTACATGCGGCCGACGAAGCGGAGGTACTCGGCTGCAGTGAGACGGCCGAAGAGAGCGAGGCCTTCGGGGACTACTCCGATCTGGCGCTTGACTTCGATTGGGTTGGCGGCGGCGTCGAGGCCGAGGATCTGAATGCTGCCGGAGGTGGGCGCGAGGAGTCCGGTGAGCATTTTGATCGTGGTGGATTTCCCTGCTCCGTTGGGGCCGAGAAAGCCGAAGAACTGACCGGGGGCGACAGTGAGATTGACGTCCTGAACGGCAGTAAACTCGCCGAAACGGCGGGTGAGGTTGGTTGTGGCGACGGCGGGGATCATTTGGGTGAAGGATATCTTATGTGGTGGCAAGGATCTGGAAAGAAAAGTAAGAAGCCGACGGCATTGCAAAAGCGTCTAAGTCTAAGAAGGTAGCCTGAAGACGCAACTCAAAGCGTTGCCGCGGGTTGATATACTTAATAACTGGCCCCATTCCAAGATTTCGAGCGTTCATGGGCGCCTTTTGGCAGGAAGGAACCTGCAGAACAGGGCTTGATGAGTAACATTCTTGAGACGATTAATTCCCCCGCAGATGTGAAGAAGCTGACGATTCCGGAGCTGACGCAGCTTGCGCAGGAGATTCGTGAGCGGCTGATTGTCGGTGTTTCAAAGACGGGTGGACATATCGGGCCTAACCTCGGCGTTGTCGAACTGACGATTGCAATGCACTATGTGTTCGATACGCCGAAGGACAGTTTTGTGTTCGACGTGAGCCATCAGGCTTATGTGCACAAGCTGCTGACCGGGCGCGAAAAACTGTTTGATACGATTCGTCAGCCGGGTGGGTTGAACGGATTTATGCTGCGCACGGAGAGCGAGCATGACAGTTATGGCGCGGGGCATGCCGGGACGGCTTTGAGTGCGGCGCTGGGCATGGCTGTGGGGCGGGATATGTCGGGCGGCAAGGAGCATATTGTTGCGCTGGCGGGGGATGCGGCATTCACGAACGGCATTTCGTTTGAAGCGTTGAACAACATTGCTGCACAGACGCGGCGAATGATTATTGTGTTGAACGATAATGCCTGGTCGATCGATAAGAATGTGGGGGCGATTGCCGAGTACTTCCACAAGATTGTGACGAATCCGACGATCTCGAGTTTGCATGGCAAGGCCGCGGAGTTGGTGGAGCGGTTTGGCGGCAAGACCGTGGCGCACCTGGCTCGGAAGGCCGAGGAGGCCGCGAAAGGGTTGATTGGACCGGGCATGCTGTTTGAGGAATTTGGGCTGAATTATTTTGGGCCAATCGATGGACACAATCTGCCATTGCTGATCGAGACGTTTAAATTTTTGAAGACGCAGAAGCGGCCAGTGGTGCTCCATGCGATTACGCAGAAGGGCAGAGGTTTTCAGCCGGCGATCGAGAAGCAGAAGAAGTTTCATGGGCTGGGGCCGTATGACGCGGAGACGGGCGAGACGAAGTCGGCGGGGCAGAAGACTTATTCGGAGATCTTTGCGGAGTCGCTGACGAAGCTGGCGGATAAGAATGACAAGGTTGTCGCGATTACAGCGGCGATGCCGAATGGGACGGCGCTGGATTTGTTTCGGCCACATCATCCGAAGCGGTACTTCGATGTGGGGATCGCCGAGGAGCATGCTGTGATCTTTGCCGCTGGGATGGCGACGAAGGGATATAAGCCTTTTTGTGCGATCTATTCGACGTTTCTGCAGCGGGCGTTCGACCAGGTGGTGCATGATGTGTGCCTGCAAAATCTTCCTGTGGTGTTTTGTATGGATCGCGGCGGGTTAAGCGGGGATGATGGACCGACACATCATGGGTTGTTCGATATCAGCTATCTGCGAAGTGTTCCGAATCTGGTGCATATGGTGCCGAAGGATGAGGATGAGTTGCAGGACATGATGTACACGGCGATGCTGCATGAAGGGCCGAGCGCGATTCGGTATCCGCGTGGGACCGGGCCGGGGGTTGCGGTGAAGGAAAAGCCCGTTGCAATGAAGATCGGCAAGGCTGAGGTGATTCGGGATTCGGGGCATGCTGAGGTTGCGATCTTTGGCCTGGGCGCGATGCTGCCTGAGGCGATGCGTCTGGCGGAGATGCTAGGGATGGAAGGATTTTCGGCGGCGGTGATCAATCCGCGATTTGCGAAGCCGGTGGATCGTGGTTGTGTTGCGAACTTTGGTGGACGGTGTGGGCTTGTGGTGACCCTGGAAGACCACGTGTTGGCGGGTGGGTTTGGGTCTGCTGTAATGGAGACGCTGAGCGAGCTTGAGCTGCAGGTTCCAGTGGTTCGGGTGGGCTGGCCGGATGAGTTTATCGAACATGGGAAGGTGGAAGCGCTACGGGAGAAATATGGGTTGACGGCAGAGGCAGCGCTCGAGAAGGCGAGGCCTTATCTGAGCAAGATGATGGATCATGCGCTGGCTAAGCACTAGAGTGTGTCGTACATCGTTGCGAAAAAAAGAGGCGCCTCTTGATGGGGCGCCTCAGGCTTTTGAGTGGAACGACATTAGTTGGGCATGAGGACGGTGTCGATGACGTGGATGACGCCGTTGGACTGGAAGACATCGGCTGTGGTGACGGTGGCCATGCCGCCCTTGGCGTCGGTGAGCATGATCTTGCCGCCGGACATGGTTGCGGTGAGGTCTTCGCCCTGGACGGTCTTGAGAGTGGCTTTGCCGCCGCCCTTTTTAATCATTCCCGCGAGTTGCCTGGAGCTGATTCGGCCGGCTACTACGTGGTAGGTGAGGATTTTGTCGAGGGTTTCTTTATTTTCTGGCTTGACGAGGGTGTCGACGGTGCCGGCAGGGAGCTTGGCGAAAGCATCGTCGGTTGGAGCGAAGACGGTGAATGGGCCGGGGCTGTTGAGTGTGTCGACGAGGCCTCCCGCTTTGACGGCTGCGACGAGGGTCTTGTTGATCGGCGAGTTGACGGCGTTCTCGACGATGGTTTTGGTGGGGTACATGGCGGCCCCACCGACGGTTGGGTCGGCCTGGGCGTGAGCGGCTACCGAGGAGATGGCGAGAGCGGTTGCCGCCAGGGTGGCGAGAAATGTCTTCTTCATTGTGGTTGTCCTTTTCGTTCTTGATTTCAAAACTTTCCCTGTTTTCCAGGGGGTTCATAAGCATCTACGTCATTTGGCAGAGACTGGATTGGTTGTCCTTATGTGATGTGGGGGAATTTTCTTTGAGGAGGCGCGGCGCGCGATGATGGGGCAGTGCTGGCACCCCGGCTGAGGGTTTGTTGATGCCGTGAAGAAGACCTGCTTCACGGTGAGGCGTTGACAATTCCATCGGGCCACCGTCAACTGAAGATTGGACATGGCAAACGATTTAAGTAGCAGTGATGAGGCATTGCACGCGAAGCATGGCGGCACGCATGATCGTGGACTGTTGCTGATCGGATTGTTCAAGCTGACGAAGGCGATATTTTTCTTTTGTATCGGCGTGGGGGCGATTCACCTGCTGCATAAGGATCTCGAGGATGAGGTGATGCGGCTGGCGGTGAGATTCAAGTTCGATCCGGAGAGCAGATTCGTTTCGCTGCTGCTGGATAAGGTGGATTTGATCGATGCGCACCGGTTGCGCCAGATCAGCGTGGCGACGTTTGCGTACTCCGCGCTGGCGCTGACGGAAGGGGTTGGGTTGTTGCTGGAGAAGGTGTGGGCGGAGTATCTGACGCTGATTCTGACAGTGTCGTTCTTGCCATGGGAGCTGTATGAACTGGCTCGGCGGCCGGATTGGTTCCGGTTCAGCCTGTTACTGATCAATCTCGCGGTGCTGTGGTACCTGGTTTGGCTGCTTCGGCGGAAGAAACTGCTGGGGGCGGAGTAGGCTTTCGCCTTTGGTTCGCCTATCAGAGCGGTTTTGATGATGCAAGTAACTCTCTTGGTATGAACCACGGTTGCAAACACTATATGTAGTGGGTATCTGCCTAGATTCCGCAATGCGCTGAGTTTTCCACGATCCAATATGGGAATTCCAGAGTTTGGCGCGAAATAACCCTTTACAGGGTGGAGGCTCTCGGCGATGCTGGTGGAGCAGAGTGGAAGATTTTGGAGTTTACTGGGCTATACCAAGCAATCTCTAGACAGATTCTATGACGCTGAACTGGTTTTGAACCAAAGTTGAGTCGGGCAGGTATCGAGGAAGCCATGTTTCGGGGAAATCACCCAACGCGCGTTGATGAAAAAGGGAGGCTTAAGCTTCCTGCCGAATTCAAGCGCCGGGTGGATGAGCTGTACGGGCCCCAGTTTTACATCACGAGCATGGATGGAAAGCGGGCGCAGGTTTACCCGCTGAAGGAGTGGGAACAGATCGAGGCATCGATGGCGAAGATGTCTCCGATGGATCCGGTTCGAAGGAAGTTTCTGGACGTGACGAACTTTTACGGACAGATGGCGGAGATGGATGCGCAGGGCCGGGTGTTGATCCCACAAAAGCTGCGGGAGCTGGCGAAGGTAGCAGGTGACGTGAATGTGATGGGCGCGCAGACCTGGCTGGATGTTGTGAATGCGGAGCTGTTCGACGCAGAGATGAAGAAGGTAAGTGGCGCGGTTGAGCTCACGGATGCGGATTTGATGGCGTTCGCGGAGAAGACGAAGGTTGGCGGTTAGCAGTTGGCCCCCAGGGGCAGCGCAGAGGCGGTGAGATGAACGGTCCGCGACATGTGCCGGTTCTTTTCGAGGAAGTTTTGGAGTACTTGAATGTGCGGCCGGGCGGCGTGATCTGTGATGCGACGCTTGGGCTTGCGGGGCACTCTTCGGAGATTGCGAAGAGGCTGGGCGGCAAGGGTAAGCTGATCTGCTTTGACCGCGATCCGGAGGCGATGGAAGGCGGCAAGGCGAGGTTGGCCGAAGTTGGGGCTGAACTTGGGGATGCGATGCCGGCGGTGGTGTTTGAGCCGAGAGCGTTTTCGGAGGCTTCGAGTTTGATCGAGCCCAGAAGCCTGGATGGTCTGCTTGCTGATTTTGGCGTGAGCAGCCTGCAACTGGATGAGGCGCACAGAGGATTTAGTTTTCGGTCGGAAGGTCCACTAGACATGCGGATGGATACGCGCAGTGGAGAGACGGCCGAGCAAGTGGTAAATCAGGAAGACGAAAACGAACTCGCCGACCTGATTTACGAATTCGGAGAGGAAAGGAGGTCGCGGAGAATCGCCAGAGCCATTGTTAGGGCCCGGCCGATTACGACTACAGCGGAATTGGCTCAAATCGTATCGGCCGCGGCCCCATCAATGAAAGGCGACAAGATTCATCCGGCGACACGGACCTTTCAGGCGCTTCGGATTCGAGTGAATAACGAGTTGGGAGAGATTCAATCGCTGCTGAAGAGCGCGGGGTCTCTGTTGAAGCCGGGAGGAAGGCTGGTGTTGATCAGTTTTCATTCTTTGGAGGACCGGCTGGTGAAGGATGCGTTCCGTGAGGCGAGCCGGAATAACGAGTTTGAAGTTTTGACGAAGAAGCCGGTTGTGGCCGGCGAGGAAGAGCAGAGACGAAATCCGCGATCGAGAAGCGCGAAGATGCGAGCAGCGGAGAGGATTGAGTAACAGGTTTGGTTGCTTATTGCGGAGCGCAAGACCGGATAAGCGACGACAAAGTGATCGGGCCGGGGTTGTCCCACCTTCTTTCAGGCGAAAGACAACTCTGCAATACCAATCCCTCCTCCAATAGCGATCCCGGCCCGGTTCGTACGTTTTGGAGTGAGGGGAACAGAATTTTTTGCTCAGGTAGAGGCTCTGAGCGGCAAGGCAAGTGAGGTGCGCGATGGCAGCTTCGGCGATGGCAGGACAACAGTTGGAGATGGTGGGCTCGCGAGCGTCGCGGCAGGGGCGTGCGGAATCGCAGACGGCCCGGAATCGCGCTCTCTATGAGGCGCAACGACGCGCGCGGCGTGGCCCGACGCCTGAGGTTTTTTTTACCAAGCACATCGACAACAGCCGCATTGTGAAGGCGGATGATCCGGAGCGGCGGCGCGAGATGCGCACGTTTACCGCGGTGATGAGCGTGCTTTTTCTGCTGGTGATGGTGTATGTGTGGCAGCATTTTTCGGCGATCGAGATTGGCTATCACGTCGAGGCGCAGAAGCAGCAGGTTGAACAGCTTCGTGAGGAGAACCGGCAGCTTCGGCTATCGGAGGCGCAATTGACCGATCCGGGAAGAATTGACCGTGTTGCGCGGCAGCTAGGACTGAATGAGCCACAGCCGGGGCAGGTGGTTCGGCCGGAGGGCGGAGATCCGAATGCTGCGGTGCTGGCGCAGGCGCGTATTCCCAGCGTAGAGATAGCTCAGTAACAATCGACCTAAAACGAAGAAGCAGGGATGGAATGGATAAGGCGCCACGGCAGACTTTGACGGCTCCGATACGGAGGATCCGGTTTGCTTATGTGGCACTGTTCTTTTGCTTCTGGACGGGATTGATTGCGAGCCGGCTGATGTGGCTGCAGGTGGTGCGGCACGCCGATTTTGTGAAGCGCGCGGCGTTGCAGCAGCAGAGGACGTTCGAGGTGGCTCCGCGACGTGGGATGATGTACGACCGCAACCTGCGCGAGCTTGCAGTGACGGTGCAGGTTGACAGCGTTTTTGCGGTTCCGTCGGAGCTGGGTGACAATCGCGCGAGCGCGGCGGAGATTCTTGCGGAGATCGTTCATGCGGACCCGCGCGACAACTTTACTTCGAAGCAGCAGATGCTGGCGCGGTTCAACTCGTCGAGAAACTTTGCCTGGGTCGCGCGTCGGGTCGATGCCAATACCGCGGCGCGGGTGCGCGAGTTAAATCTGAAGGGCATCTATTTTCAGAAGGAGTTTAAGCGCTTTTATCCGAATAACGATCTTGCGGCACAGGTGCTGGGCTATGTGGGCACGGACGATACCGGGTTAGGTGGATTGGAACAAAAGTTTGACGAAGAGATGCACGGCGAGCCTGGGCATATGTCGGCCGATATCGATGCAAAGCGGCATGTGTTTGGGAGCGAAGAGAGTCAGCCGATGCCGGGCGAGAATCTGGTGCTGTCGATCGACGCGAATATCCAATATATGGCGGAGCGCGCGCTGGACGCGCAGATGGAGAAGATGAAAGCGCTGCATGGAACTGTTGTCGTGCAGGATCCGCATACGGGACAGATTCTGGCGCTGGCGATCTCTCCCCGGTTCAATCCGAACGATCAACGGCATATGGATGCGAGCGTGTTGCAGGATCTGGCGGTGAGCGATGTGTATGAGCCTGGGTCTACGTTCAAGCTGGTAACGTACTCCGCGGCATTGGATGCGGCGGGCGTGGAGCCGACGGACATTGTGGACTGCCAGGGCGGCGCGCTGACGATGTATGGCCGTACTCTGCACGATGACAGGTCCGATGGTCACCTGGGGCAAGTGACGGTGCAATACGCGCTGGAGAAGTCGAGCGACGTTGGCGCGGCGAAGATGGCGCTGAAGCTGGGGAATCAGAGGTTTTACGAGTACATGAGGGGCTTCGGCTTTGGCGACCGGTCGGGAATTGAGCTGCCGAGCGAGACTCGCGGACTGTTGCGCAGCCCGAAGAAGTGGGACGCGACGAGCATCTTGTCGATGGCGATAGGGCAGGAGGTAGGCGTTACGCCGGTGCAACTTGTAACCATGGTGAGCACAATTGCCAATGGCGGGGTGTACATGCCGCCTCATATTCTGTTGCAGTCGACCGACCAGATGAAGGGCGATCCGCGGCTGCAGCCGGTTGCCTTTCGTCCTTCGAATCAACTGCCGGACAAACTGCCGGATGGCGCGCACCGCGTGATCAAAGAGATGACGTCCGCGAAGATGCGGATGATGATGCAGGGGATTGTGGTGGAGGGCACGGGACGCAGAGGCGCGCTGAATGGCTATAGCGCGGGTGGAAAGACGGGAACGGCGCAGAAGATCGATGTTGTGACCCATACGTATTCGCACACGAAGCTGGTGGCTAGTTTTGCGGGGTTTGCGCCGGTAAGCAATCCGGCGATCTCGGTGGCTGTGGTGATCGATACGCCGACGGTAGGCACAAGGTACGGCGCGGAGACGAGTGCGCCGGTGTTTGCGGAGGTGGCGCAGCAGGTGCTCGAGTATCTGGGAGTGCCGCATGATCAGCCGCTGAAGACGAAGAAAGAGATGATGGTTGCGGAGGAGGATGCGATCGACGAGGCCCCTTCGGAGGCCAATGCGGATTTGAATGCGATGTTCGATGATGTGAATAGCCTGCCGGCGGATGATCCGTTACGGTCTGCGGCGAAGGCGACTGCTACTGTTGCGGATGGAGTCGGTAAGCCTGTTGTTGCAGGACCGAAGACGGCGGAGAAGACGCAGAATATGCTGTCTGCCAAGGCGATTGCTTCGTTTCGAGCGGAGGATGGCGTGAACGCGGTCAGCGCGAAGGCTGACTCCAGTTCGGGAGATTCGGGAGCGGTTCCTCTGCTGAAGACTGCGCAGGCGGGAGTGAAGGATAAGGGCGCGGTTGTGGTGAATGCAGGATCGCGGGTGGCGGTGCCATCGTTTGAGGGAGCGGCGCTGCGGAGCGTTGTGGAACGGGCGGATTCGGCGGGACTGAGAGTGCAGGCGGTGGGGAGCGGGTTGGCTCGGGAGCAGGTGCCTGCGGCAGGGACGATGGTTCCGGTGGGCACTGAAGTTGTGGTGCGTTTTTCGCGATCGATGCCGTGATGCCGATAACTTCCTCTCTGTGGCAGTCGAATAGAATTCGATTATGTTGATCTCTGAAGCGGCGCGCGAAGTTGAGACGATCGAAGGGGCGCGCTCTGCTGTGGACGTGACCGGCGTTCAATATGATTCGCGGCAGGTGGCGCCTGGGGATGTTTTTGTCGCAATGCGAGGAGAGGCGACGGATGGCAACCTCTATATCTCTGCGGCGATTGAACGTGGTGCGCGAGCGGTGGTAACGGATTCGCGAGAGGTTTGGAATCGGGATCGTGCGCAATTTCCTCAGGTTCCTTTTTACCTTGTTGCGAAGGGAAGACGCGCGCTGGCGGGGGTTTCGGCCAATCTATTTGGGCATCCCGAGCGCAAACTTGCACTGAGTGCAGTGACCGGGACGAATGGGAAGACGACGACTGCTTTTCTACTTGAATCGATGCTGCGAAGCGTTGGGCGGAAGTGCGTGCTGATAGGGACGATTGAGACGCATGTGGGGGACGAGGTGCGGATCTCGCCGCATACCACGCCGGAGGCTTCTGATACGTTGCGCGTGTTTGCTGATGGGGTAAAGGTGGGAGCGACAGAGGCGGTGATGGAGATGTCGTCGCATGCGCTGGAGCAGGAGCGGGTGTGGGGGCTGCCGGTGGATGTGGCGATGTTTACGAATCTGACGCAGGATCATTTGGATTTTCATGGGACGATGGAGCGGTACTTTGCGGCGAAGGCAAGGTTGTTTGAAGGTGTTGGGGCTGCGCCGCCTCGTGTGGCGGTGATTAATCTCGATGATGAGTATGGCGCGGTAATGGAAGATGCGGCTAGATCCTGTGGTGAGATCTGGACCTATGGGATCAAGGCCCATCACGGATGGGTTCCCGATTTTCGGGCTGAGAACATCGCGCTGGGAGCAGGTGCAACGAGTTTCGATTGGAAGACGCCATTTGGAACAGTTGAAATTCAGTCGCCAATGACCGGAAGAGTGAATGTGTACAACACGGTTGCGGCGTCTTGTGCGGCTCTGGCGCGTGGGTTGACGTTGGAGGAGGTTGTTGCGGGGGCTGCCGCGGGGGCGCAGGTGCCGGGGCGGTTTGAGGTGGTGCCTTCGTCGAATGATGTGACGGTGGTGGTGGATTATGCGCATACGGATGATGCTCTTCGTAATTTGATTTCGCTGGCGCGGGAGTTGGTGAAGGAGCGCGGTGGCAGGGTGATTACTTTGTTTGGTTGTGGCGGCGATCGTGACAGGATGAAGCGTACGCGGATGGGGCGGGCGGCGGGCGAGGGGAGCGATCTGGTGGTGCTGACCAGTGATAATCCTCGAAGCGAGGAACCGAGGGCGATTATTGAGGAGGCGCTGGTTGGCGTGCGAGAGACGGGCGCGGACTGCGTTGTGGAGGAGGATCGGGCCGGCGCGATTGAGGTTGCGATTCGTGCCGCGCGGGCCGGGGATATTGTTTTGATTGCGGGGAAGGGGCACGAGAAGGTGCAGATATTGAAGGATAAGACGGTGCCCTTTGATGATGTGGCTGTGGCTGCCGGAGTTTTGAAGGAGATTGCGTGAAGCTGACTTTGGGGCAGGTTGCCGATTGGATTCATGCGGATGGGGAGTTCGATACGTTGGCGGAGGCCGTGGGTTACGGGATCGACTCGCGGACGATTGGGGCCGGGGAGTTGTTTTTTGCGGTGCGGGGCGAGCGGTTGGATGGGCATGATTATGTGCAGGCGGCGTTAGCGAATGGTGCTGTTGCTGCGGTGGTGAGCAATCGCTGGGTGGTGCCGGCGGAGGTGGACGAGAAGCGTTTGTTGCAGGTGGCTGATTGTGATGAGTGTGTCCTGCGGGCGCTGCAGCAGCTTGCCTATGCGGTGCGGCGGGAGTGGGGTGCGCGGGTGATTGGGGTGACCGGGTCGGCGGGGAAGACGACTACGAAGGAGGCTGTGGCGCAGGTTTTGGCGGTGAAGTTCAAAGTGCTGAAGTCGGCGGGGAATCTGAACAATGCGTTTGGATTGCCGCTGCAGTTGCTGAAGCTGGAGAGGGAGCATGAGATTGCGGTGATCGAGATGGGGATGAACCATGCAGGGGAGATTGCCGCGCTGGCGAAGATTGCTGAACCAGATTGGGCTGTGGTTTCGAATGTTGGGCCTGTGCACCTGGAGTTTTTTGCGGATGGAATTGAGGGGATTGCTCGGGCGAAGTATGAGTTGATTGAGGCGTTGCCAGCGGATGGAGTGGCGGTGTTGAACTTCGATGATCCCCTGGTCGCGGGTTTTGGGAGGGGCCTCGGTTCGCGCGCGGTTTTTTACGGCATGAATGAGGGCGCGGATGTGCGCGCGGTGCACGTGGCGGAGTTGGGTGCGGAGGGCGTGGTGTTTACCGTGGAGGCGAACGGCGAGCGCGCCAGTGTGCAGTTGAAGATGCTGGGGAGGCACAACGTTTCCAATGCGCTGGCGGCGATTGCAACGGGATTGCGAAGCGGGATGGGGCTTGCCGAGTGTGCGGCGGCAGTGGGAGAGATGCGCGCGGGGGACAAGCGTGGTGAAGTGCTGGAGTGGCGTGGGGCGATGCTGATTAATGATTGCTATAACTCGAACCCGGCGGCGCTGAATGCGATGGTGGATGCGTTGATGGCGATTCCGGGGGAGCGGCATATTGTGGTTGCGGGGGAGATGCTGGAGCTGGGGCCAGAGGCTGAAGCACTGCATACGGGTTGCGGCTTGAGAATGGTTGAGCATGGCGTGGATTTTGTTCTTGGGGTGCGTGGGATGGCCGAGGCGCTGGCCGTCGCGGCGAAGAGATTGGGTGGAGAGGCCTTGTTTGTTGCTGGTCCCGACGATGCCGGGGAGTGGCTGGTTGCGAATGTGCGTGCCGGGGACGTAGTGTTGTTGAAGGCCTCTCGGGGAGTGCGGCTTGAGAAGGCTTTAGCTGTGGTCGCGGATTCCAAATAACGAGTTGGGTGCGCATCCCGAATCGACTATAAGGAGTGGAAAAATGGCAGCTAGGACCAACGCTACTACGGGGAAAGCAGCCGGGCCTGCGCTGAAGAAACGCGCGAAAAAAACGGATAAACCTGCCACGAAGAAGCCCGCTAAAAAAGCAGCGAAGCGCCCTGGCTGGAAGAGTGCGCCGTCGAGTGTGACCTATGCTGCAGACCACGGGATGATGACGGCCTTTCACCACATGCAACGGGCCTCGGTAGTGATGTCGCTGATGAAGAAAGACACTGGGGAAGACCTGCGAGGCTTGTTGAAGCGGGGAGTCAAGCTTTATCACAAGTCGATGGAGAATGAAGACGGACACAAGTTTGTGCTCCGAGCAATTGGGGTCCTGCGAGCGACTGAGCATCTGTCGATGGCTGGTCTTTATGAGGCGAGAAAGAAACACAAACAGAAGGTGGTGTCGCCCACTCCTGATTGGCTGGCAAAGGTTATCGCGGAGACGGGCAATCGTTTAGAAGCGATGGAACATGCTGAGCGCGGCAAGGGGACTGACCTTTTTCCGGTGACAGTGGAGTTGTTGCGACAGGCCGCCGATCCGGATCTCGATGCCCATCTGGCGTTCGAACTGGTCATGGCCGCCGATGCGCTTTGTTTTGCGTTGGAGAATGGCCTTTGATGCGACGCATGGTCGCGGATTGGGTGGGATTCGAGTTGGTTCTGCTATTGGTTCATCCCGTGAGATAACCACAGGTTGGCTGGTGATGTGGCTGTTAAGATAGCCGTGACTTGCAGCGCAGAACCAGGTTAAGAAGGCGGATATTTTGCTCTATTGGCTGCTTTATCAAAAGCTGTTCCCTTATTTTCGGCTGTTTCGCATCTTTCGCTACCTGACGTTTCGCACGGTATTTGCGAGCCTGACAGCGTTGCTTATCGGGTTGCTGATCGGGCCGTACGTGATTGAGCGGCTGCGTGAGTTTCAGATTGGCCAGTACATTCGCGAAGAGGGACCACAGTCGCACCAGAAGAAGAGCGGAACGCCGACGATGGGTGGAGTGCTGATCTGTATCTCGATCCTGGTGCCGACGCTGCTTTGGGCGGATCTGTCGAACCCTTATGTCTGGCTGGTGATGCTGTCGACGCTGGCGTTCGGAGCGATCGGGTTTGCGGATGATTACATCAAGGTGGTGCATCGGCGGAATCAAGGATTGACTGCGCGGGCGAAGCTGGGTCTGCAGTTTTTGGCGAGCGCGGCCGTGGCGGCTGCGCTGGTCGTGATGGAGACGCGAGGGGAATACTCGACGAGGCTGATGGTGCCGTTTGCGAAGCGATTCCGGCCGGACCTGGTGTGGGAGTGGATGGGGCATATTCCTCACATGCATTGGCTGGTTTTTGTTCCGTTTGTGATTTTTGTCATGCTTGTGCTCTCGGGAGCGAGCAATGCAGTGAATCTGACCGATGGGTTGGATGGGCTGGCGATAGGGTGCACGATCATTGCTGCTGGTGCGCTTACGGTGCTGACCTATGTGAGCGGACATAGTGTCTTCAGCGACTATCTGGAGCTGCAGAGGATGCCGATGGTCAGCGAGCTGACGGTGTTTTGCGGGTCGATGGTCGGGGCTAGTATTGGGTTCCTTTGGTATAACGCTCATCCCGCCGAGGTTTTTATGGGGGATGTCGGGAGCCTCGCGCTTGGTGGGGCGATTGGGACCGTTGCGGTTGTGATTAAGCAGGAGTTGTTGCTGCCGTTTATAGGCGGGGTGTTTATTCTTGAGGCTGTCAGCGTGATGTTGCAGGTGGGAAGCTATAAGCTGCGCAATGGGAAACGGATCTTCAAGATGGCTCCGCTGCATCATCATTTTGAGTTGATGGGGTGGTCGGAGTCGAAGGTTATTGCGCGTTTTTGGATTCTGGCGCTGGTGTTTGCGCTGTTCGCGTTGACTACTTTGAAGTTGAGGTGAGCAGTGGAACTTTGGCTGCCTTGGATCGAAATCTTGGGGCTGGCAGTTATTCCTTTCATTCTGTTTTGGCTGACCTTTAGGTTGAAGGTCACGCAACGCGGGAGACTTGTGATGACGGCTCGCGTGATTAGCGTCGTCATTTCGTTACCAATTTTGCTCTTCTCTCTATTTTTGCTGACGGCCCAGGGCTGCGAAGAAGATCATGGCTTGATCGGGTCGCCGGATGGCAAGCATGTTGCAAGACTGATGGTTTGGGGAAGCGTTCCAACAGGCACTTCGGTAAGAGTCATCCTGCGAAAAAGTTGGAGTCCGTTATGGCAGGTGGTAAGCGATGGGGCAACCGTCGGCACGTCGCTCGATCCACTCGAACCTCGGCTGAGTTGGATAGATAACTCCAGGTTAATCATCGACTATCCAGCTCCGAGCGCCGGGACCGGTTTCCGCTGTGACAGTCAAAAGGTCGGGGATATTCTGATAGTGTGCAGAACACACAAGGGCAACTAATGATGGATTTGAAGAATAAGCGGGTGCTGGTGGTTGGGCTGGGGAAGTCCGGGTTGTCTGCGGCTATGTTTTTGCGTGCGCAGGGGGCCCGGGTGACGGTGAGCGACACGCGCAGCGCGGTGGCACTGGCGAAGGAGATCCCTGCGCTGCTGGAGGCGGGGATTATGGTGGAGTCGGGTGGGCATGGGCTGCTGACGTTTCGGCGGCAGGACCTGATTGTGATCTCGCCGGGTGTGCCGATGGATACGCCTGAGGTGAAGCAGGTGATGGCGTTTGGGTTGCCGGTGATTGGGGAGTTGGAGCTGGCCAGCCGTTATCTGCAGGGGCGGGTCGTTGCGATTACCGGCTCGAATGGGAAGACTACGACTACGACGCTGATGGGGAAGATATTCGCCAATGCTGGCGTGGCGACGCTGGTGGGCGGGAATATCGGGCTGCCGGTGATCGATCTGGTGGCGAAGAGTACTGCTGAGACGGTAAATGTGCTGGAGGTGTCGAGCTTCCAGTTGGAGACGGTGGAGGAGTTTCATCCGTGGATTGCGGTAATCCTGAATATTACGCCTGACCATTTGGATCGGCATGGGAGCTTTGAGAGTTATGTGGCGGCGAAGGAGCGGATCTTCGAGCGGCAGGATGCGAATGACTTCCTGGTGTTGAATGGGGACGATCGCGTGGCGCAGATGAGCGCGGGCAAGACGAAGAGCCAGGTGTTCTGGTTCAGTGGGACGAAGGCGGTTCGGCGCGGGGCGTTTGTGCGGGATGGCGTGATTGTCTGGGTGGAGAAAGAGGGTGGAGTGACTGAGCCGGTGATGCCGGTGGCGGAGATTCCACTGAAGGGCGCGCATAACGTTGAGAATGTGCTGGCTGCGGTTTGTGCGGCGCGGCTGGCGAAGATTCCTGCGGAGAGTGTTCGGGCTTCTGTGGCTGCGTTTCGCGCGGTGGAACATCGGCTGGAGTTGGTGAGGACGTTCAACGAGATTGAGTTCTACAACGACTCGAAGGCGACGAATGTGGATGCGGCGATGAAGGCTGTGGCTTCGTTTGCGGGTGGAGTTCACCTGATCCTTGGGGGGAAGGATAAGGATTCGGATTACGCGACGATGGCTGAGCTGCTGAAGAAGCGCGTGAAGGTTGTTTATACGGTTGGTTCGGCTGCAGAAAAGATTGAGCGTCAACTGCATGGAGTCGTGAAGATGGTTTCAGCGCAGACGGTCGAGAGGGCTGTGGCCGAGGCGGCGAAGGTGGCCGTGCCCGGCGATGTGGTGTTGCTGTCGCCGGCGTGTTCGAGCTTCGACCAGTTTGAAAATTATGAGCACCGGGGCCGGGTGTTTCGGCAGTCGGTGATCGATCTTGAATAGATGGGCAGCAGGGAAGTGATGGCATGGCGAAGAGAGTAGGGGTGGACAAGTGGCTCTTCGGAGTGGTGCTGCTGCTGGTGCTGTTTGGGCTGGTGACGGTGTTTTCTGCGTCCGCGGTGATGGCGCAGGCTAGTCTGGGCTCTCCGTATTCTTACGTGATGAGGCAGGCGCTGTGGGCGATGCTTGGACTGATCACGATGGTTGGGTTGATGCGGGTGGATTATCGTCACTACAACAATCCCAAGGTGGTGTTTCCTGCTGTTGCGGCGACCGCGCTGATGTTGATCGGCGTGTTTGCGATGAGCGGCATGAATGGCGCGCATCGGTGGATACGCGTGGCAGGTACGACGCTGCAGCCGTCGGAGTTGGCCAAGCCTGTGCTGGTGCTGTTTCTGGCTTACTTTTTGCAGACGCGCATTCACCAGATGGACGATGTGAAGGGGACGATTCTGCGGGCAGTTGCCGTGCCGCTGGTGTTTACGGCTTTGATTTTGAAGGAGCCGGACCTGGGGACGGCCCTGGTTTGCATGGCAGTGACTGGGTTGATGCTGTATCTGGCGGGGGCGCGGACTCGGTACTTTGCGATTGGAGCGGCGCTGGCTTCGCCGGTGCTGTACTTCATGCTGTTTCATGTGGCGTTTCGGCGCGCGCGGATGCTGGCGTTTATCAATCCTGAGGCCGATCCTAAAGGCGCTGGTTTTCATATTCTGCAGTCGCTGATCGCTGTTGGGACAGGCGGGATTCGTGGGTTGGGGTTGATGGAGGGCCGGCAGAAGCTGTTCTATCTGCCGGAGGTGCAGACGGATTTTATCTTCGCGAATATCTGCGAAGAGCTGGGGTTGATTGGAGCGTTGCTGGTTGTTGGGTTGTTTGTGGCACTTGGGTATCGCGGGTTTCGCGCTGCGTTTCTGTCGACCGATCCGTTTGCCCGGTTTCTTGCGTTCGGGCTGACATCGGCGATTCTGATCCAGGCGTTCTTCAACATGAGCGTGGTGCTGGCGCTGCTGCCGACGAAGGGGATTCCGCTGCCGTTTATCTCGTCGGGTGGAACTTCGATCTTTATTACTCTGGCCGGCATGGGCGTGCTGCTGAATATTACGCGCGAGATTGATTAAGTGGCCGGGTTGCGGGTTTTGATCGCGGGTGGCGGTACTGGGGGACACGTCATTCCTGCGCTGGCGATTGCCCGGGAGCTGCGGGATGCGCATGGGGCCGAGGTGCGGTTTGTGGGGACGGCTCGGGGGCTGGAGACGAGGCTGGTGCCGGAGGCTGGGTTTCCGCTGGAGTTGATCCAGGTGGGGCAGTTGAAGAATGTGAGTTTGTTGACGCGGGTGCGGACGATGGTGGACCTTCCGCGTGGCGTGATGCGGTGTGTTGGGCTGGTGAGGAGATTTCGTCCCAATGTGGTGGTTGGTGTGGGAGGGTATGCTTCGGGGCCGGCGATGATGGCTGCGATTCTGTTGAAGATTCCTACGCTGGCGTTCGAGCCGAATGCTGTGCCCGGTTTGGCGAACCGATTGGTGGGCAGGTGGGTGAATGCTGCCGCGGTGAACTTTGAGGAGACACGGAGGTACTTTCGCGGGGCCCGGGTGACGGGGATTCCGGTGCGGAAGGAGTTTTTCGAGATTCGGCCTAAGCCTGCAGGCGCTGGGTTGCGATTGCTCGTGTTCGGCGGTAGCCAGGGGGCGCGGGTGCTGAATGAGACGATGCCGAAGATTGCGGGCCTTCTGCTGAAGGCATTTCCGGCGCTGGAGATTGTGCATCAGGCAGGCGGGCGGCATGGGGTCTCGACGACGGAGGCTTATGAGCGTTCCGGGCTGCCTGGCGAGGGAGTCGACCGAAGGGTTCGGGTGCAGCCGTATCTGGATGCCATGGTGGAGGAGATCGCGGCTTCCGATCTGGTGCTGTGCCGCAGCGGGGCGAGTACCGTCGCGGAGCTGGCGGCGGCGGGCAAGCCGAGTGTACTGGCGCCGTTCCCGCAGGCTGCGGACGATCATCAGAGGAAGAATGCCGATGTGTTTGTGGCGGCAGGAGCGGCGGAGATGGTCGTGGAGGCAGAGCTGACGCCTGAGGGATTGCTCGAAACGCTGAGCGGGTTGCTGAAGGATGATGGCCGCCGGGCTGCGATGGGGGAGAAAGCTCGTCGGTTGGCGCATCCGGATGCTGTGCGGGTGATTGGGGAGATGGTGGCGGAGCTGGGGGGTACCCCCCCCATTACCCGGCGGTAATTCCTTTCGTTTCATCGGTTTGCGTGTGGCGATGAGCTGTAAAATTGTCATAATAAACGGGTTGCGGCTAAATTTGTCCAGACAAAGGGGTTATGGGTTAAATGGGAAAGCCCCAGCTTTTGACTGGGGCTTTTCTTGATTTCTAATTTAATTATAACGGGTTTGGCAGGGAGAATACGCCAGACCGATCTCGTTTTGTTTGAATGATTTAGTTTGTTTCGGGACTTGACATGCAATTTCTGGGCTGAATTTGAAGAAATTATTTTTTTTTGAGGGCGATGGCCAGGGATGCGAAGTGGCAAATAGTGAGATATCTGGCCCTTCGATATGCTCAAACGCCAGAATGACAGCCAAAGGCGGATGAGATGGCCTAAAGCATTTTTCTTCCAGGTGTGGTCCCTTTCCTTGGCCCTAGATCGCGCTTACAGCGCTCAGTGGTCCTATTGGCCCTTATAACCTGGGCCTTCGGCCCAGGCCAGGATAGAGCGGGCCTTTGGCCCTTGGACTACACCTATAGGGAAATGCTCTAGATGAGAGTTGATGAGAGCTGACGAATCTGTGGATGGTGAGGAGCGGTCAGCTCCGGTGTGACGCGCGTGAGGGAAAAAGGAAAAGGGCTGAGAGTTTTCTCTCAGCCCTTCGAGTTTTCCAAGCTATGGATTACCGGTGGCCACCGCCGCCTCCACCGCCACCGTGGAAGCCGCCACCACCGCCTGCAGGAGCGGAGTAGTGAGCGCTGCCGCCGGAGGGAGCTGCGTAGTGTGCTCCGCCGTTGTAGCCGGGCTGGGCGTAGCTGCGCGCGCCGCTCGCGTAGTTGCTGGCTCCAGCGTAGGAGCGAGCGCCGTTGTAGGACGAGCCGGTGTAGTTGGAATGGCCTGCGCTCTGGGCGGGGCTTATCGTACGGCCGTTGATGCTGGAGCCACGGAAGCCTGCAGCCGACCCGGCACTACGGTTGCCGGCAACGGAGTTCGCGTGGACGAAGCTGCTGCCTCCTGCGTGTCCGCTATAGCCAGCGTAAGCGCGCGTGTAGGTGTGGAAGCCATAGCCGTGGCCAATGTTGCAGTAGGCGCGGTTGTACCAGAAGTGGCCGCCGAACCAGTATCCGCCGAAGAAGCCGATGCCGAAGTAGCCGAAGCCGTAGTTGATGCCACCGTAGTAGCCGACGAAGGGGCCCCAGTAGCCGGGATACCAGGCGTAGGCGTTGTAGCCGTAGCCCCAGTAGCCGGGAGTCCAAAGAGCGCCGGCGTAGGGAGGCGCAACCCATGCGCCTTGCACCCACTCGTAGCCGACACCGTTCCACGCCCAGTAGCCGGGGGTCCAGGTGTATCCGTCACCGGGGGCTTCTGGCTGATCGTAGTCGGGAATAGGAGGAGGCGCCTGGTTGCTGAGTACGGCATCCGCCTGTTGCTGCGGGGTGGGGCCCTGCTGCTGATTAGGATCCTGCGCGTAGCCCTGCGGATACTGTGCCTGCGGATACTGTGCCTGCGGATACTGTCCCTGATAGGGCTGCTGGCCGTACTGACCCTGCTGCTGCGCGTCTGGCGGAGGGCCAGCCTGGCCGTAGTAGGGGTCGCTTGCGGGGGCCTGCGCGAAGGCCGCGGTTGAAAGAACCAGCCCGGCGATTGCGGCGATTGCGATGGAGTTTTTGAAGAGCCGAGGCGACGTCATGGTTTTACCTTCCTGCTCAGCCTTCGTTTGTCCGGCAAATGCGTCGTTCAACCGGACTTCGCGGCGCGGTAGGACGAGTTCCAGCCGGGCAACCTTCGCCCGGTCAAGCACTCAGTTGATTAGACACGAATTTGCGCTATTTGTTGCAGGAAAGCAAGGGCGTTCTTTGGTAACGGTTGCTAGTGCGAGGCTGCCGGGGTGGTGAAGAGGACCTTGGGGCACATGACGTGGACACCGCTCTTGGTATCAACGAGTTGGGTGATGTCGACATCGCAGGCGGTGGAGATGAGGGCGTAGGCGTCGTCGCGGGAGATGTGGGGATGGTCGGGATTCTGCTCGGAGAGAAAGGTGATCATGTTGCGGATGGCCATCTCGGTGGCGGTTTTGAGGTCCTCGTC